>Ga0222667_1000628_pt1 | contig 14566 bp, 18 predicted proteins | sample AntAcemetagen657_FD_179854 | JGI IMG/M metagenome (GOLD analysis project Ga0222667, IMG submission 179854) | Saline water microbial communities from Ace Lake, Antarctica - #657 | ecosystem: Environmental > Aquatic > Non-marine Saline and Alkaline > Saline | place: Antarctica: Ace Lake... | reverse complement strand
ATGGAGCCTTCAATAGTTTTATTTGATTGTCTATATAAATTACAACATAACGAACAAACTTGCCTTTGGCTTTGTCCCAAAGCATAGTGTAATGCTCTGATAAGTTACACAAGACATCTCCTGCTGTGAACCTGTCAAACTCATCACTCTCTACTCCCATAGCCACCAGACGCTCTTGTTTTGCTTTTAGGGCTTCTTGGTTCTCTTGCGACTGTATTATACCCTCTTTGGTGCTTAAATAGGTTTTGAGTTTTTGTTTACCCTCTGCGGTATAATCAGGACTTGCCAATATATCTCTTAAAGACCTGAAGATATTTTGATGAACAAGGAACCTGGCGGTTTCAATGTCTAACGGATTAACCAGAGGGTCAATAACAACATCAAAGTTTTCTAAAGCGTCAATACCAAACTCATCATCTAAAAAGTTAAGTTTCTTAAATCCTCTACCTGTAATCATAACAGTCTTCTTGTCCTGCATATCCACGCCCTCAAAGTTACGCTCATCATAATCTTGATCCCACCTTGCTTGTATAATAAGCTCTTTAAGTCTATCCCCGCCTTTGTCTTTAAAAGTAATACTTGGTGGCTCGTCTATCTTACTTAATAACGTCTTGAGTGTTTCTTTCATCAAAGGAATGTTGGCCGCCTGCCTTTGTGTTAGGCGGTTTATTCTAACCTTGTTCCTGTGTAGCTCATAGTTGTCGTTCCAGTCCTGATGTCGTCTTGCTTGAAAATCAAAACCTATCTGCTTTTCTTTATTAAGCTTTACCATTAACTCGTCTGTTACTTCTTCTGTTGTTTCGTTTTCCATAGTTTTATAAATTAAAACGGACACTATCAATACCTCATAAAAGTATCTAAGTGTCCGCTTGGTTTACAAGTAGGGACTGTTAATATCTCTTGCCCTCCACTCAACAAAGCTATCCGCGTATATTTGAGTGAAGAGGAATTGTCATAGCCCCTTCAATTAAGAAGAGGGGAAGAGATATTATTTATTCCAAATTGTATGGTGAACTTCTAACTTGCGAAAATTACCATCTCCGTCAAAATGTAATATCACTTTACCATTCTTCATTCTGTGAACTTGGGCGTTAATCAACTTAGTAAAACATACTCGTAGTTTTTCTACCTCGTCTGGTGTTACATCAACCATTTCTATCTGTATGCCTGCTTCTGATAATCTAACTGTTTCCATTTTATAACTTAATGTCAAGCTTCTCTGTCAGACCAACAACAAACATATCTGCCGAAGCAAATGTCTTTTCTTTATTCTTAGCCATAATCATTTCCTTAATAAGTTTAACCTCATCTGAAGAAAACTCTACAACAATCTTTAGCTGTTCTGCTTTAGGCACGCTAAAGGTAGCTTGCCCGCCTCCTAAGTCTTTCCATTCTATGTCTTTTTTTTCTTTTTCTGTCAACTCTAACTTACCGCCTATGTTCTGGGCACGCTTCAATCCCATAATATCTAAGCCACCCCGAGAGTATGCTTGGTTAAAAAATCTAATAATGCCGAGCCTTTCAGCTACGATCAAGTTTTTAACTTTAGTCATTTTATTTATTATATGTTATTTAAATATCTTGTCAATACCCTCAAAAACCTAAATCAGGATAATAAGGAAGTGCCGACCCTGTTGCTTCTTGGGTTTGCATCTTTATTATCGTAGGCTTTGCAAAGGTAAGCATAAAAGCATCTAAGTCATCAGGGCTTGGTAAACCCTCACGCCGTAAGTCTTGCTTGGGTTTTATTAACATTCTACCTGATGAGTTCTTTTTCCACCTTGTCTTGATAAGCTGAAAAGCCCAGTCCTCGTCTTCCTCAACAACTCCACCCTCTCTTAACCACTTGGCTCCCTCTGAATACATCTCTGCTTTTACGTTGGCAAACTCTTCTTTGTTCTCTGGGGTAGCTTGTGCCACAACAGGATTAACTTCGTAACCTAAGTCCTTAAGTCTATCAACAACCCCACCACCATATCCAACATCATCAAGATAAACATTCTCTGGTGCTATGTGTTCTTCTTTCATAAGCTCTTTGGTTGTCTTAGCTACACTCATTAAGTCAGGGTCTTTGTTTTTCTTAATCTTTCTGGCAAAATTATCTGTTCTTAAATACCACACATTGCTATCTCTGCCTCCTCTTGATATGTCAACACCCATTCTTCTTATGCCTCTTGGCTCAACCTTTTTTCTTGCCATAGCATCACGGATTTCTTCTTCTCTTAAAAGGATAATCCAGTTTGCTACATCTATTTCAGCCTCGCTTGGAAACTTACACTCATAAAGAATACCAAACAGAATTGGGTCGTTACATTCTGTCCTTGCCTCGTCAAAGAACTTCTGGTCTTGTCTGCCCTCTGCTATACCTTGGGTGTAAGGTATGTTGATTACCTTATACAAAGGATTACTATGTGTCTTATAGAAATGTCCTCTGCCGAAAGTATTGCCTATCTTTAATCTAAAATTATCTTTAAAGCCACCAAGCATTCTATGTATCTTACCTTGTATCTGGTCAGGTATTAAACCACTCTCGTCCTCTACAATGTTGGGAGCACCCCAGCCCATAAGAATATCACCAGCGTCCTGTGATGTCCTTGTAGCTCCTGCTGATAATACAAATATCTCTCCTATGCCTCCCTTACTATCTACCTTGAAAGTAAGTCGTGTTTGAGAACGCTGTCGTTTAATACGTTCCATTGCCTCACTCTTATCTATCGCAAACTTGCCTCTTGTGTATTCATTCTCAAAGACGTGCTTGATAACCTTTTCCATTATAATTCTTGTCTTAGGCACTGACGGAGCAATGATAGGCCATCTCTCTGGAAAGGTAGTAGCTCTTAATAAGATAGCCATAGATATAACATCACTCTTGCCATACTGTGTATAAGCCTCTATCTGTGTCCTTGGGTGTTGCCTCTCATAAATAGCTCTAAACATATCAATCTGCCCTTTGGTCATTTCAAAAGGATCGCCCTTGTCATTCTTAAACAAAAGCTTGACTGTTTCAAATGCTTGTTTGTCCGGTTGGTTCATCTTCTTTTATTATATCAGGATACTTTGGTAAAGTTTTCTCTGTCTTGACTGGTAACTCAACTGGCTTAGGTTCTTCCAACTTCTTAGGTTCAGGCTTAATCTTTACATCAACAACAGGGTTAGCAATTTTTACCATTGCTTCTGTCATCCTATCAAGTGTCTTATCCCCGACATCGTGTTCAACGTGTTGCTTGTTGGCGTGTATCTTATCCATCATCTTTAAGGTTAGCTTCTGTAATAGAACAAACCTCTCTTTCTCGTCTTTACTTGCCTTGCCTGTTTCTATCTTTTCAGCCAACTTAAAAATACTGTTGATTTGTTTCTTCATCTGTTTAATCTGGCCTATTTCATACTCGTAGCCCTTACGAAATCCACCCTTATTTCCTACTGCATATTGATTACCTTTTGGTGCTGCCATAGTTAAGTGTTAAGACTCATTAGTATTTTCCACACCATAACAGCGAAGTAACCTGCAAAGGCTAACTTGGCTAATTGTATTATTGTCTCTGCTTTACTCATAGCTTCTTTAACTCTTCCTTGATAAGATGTTGAAACTCCTCACCTCCTGCGATGTTACTCTCTACCTGTCTAATCTCTTGGTCTATTCCTCCGATGTGTGCATTCTCTTTTGGAGAGAACTTACCGACCATCTGTTCTCTCATATTTTCTGCATCTCTTTTGTATCCCTCTCTTGTTTCGTAAAGGGTAAAGACTTTCTCGCCTGCTTTCTTTAATGCTTCCTTAACTTCTTGCTTGTTCTCGCATATATGCAACAACCTGTTCATTTCTGCATTCCACCTTTCTTTGCGGTGTTGATGTATAGTTTCTAAATATTGCTCTGCTGTTTGAGTGTCCTGTTTCTTAATCTCAACATCTAAAATCTTTAAAGACTCCTCTGGGATATTGCCCTCTTTAGCAAATCTTGGTAGTGTTTCTTCTTGTTGTTTAACATCTCCGTTTATTCTATCGTAAGTCATTCTAATGCCCTCCCTTATTTTCTCAACAGTTACTATTCTTAACCCTTGTCGCCATAGCTTCTCTTGTATTAGATTGATTTCGTGCTTGTAGAACTTTTTCTTTTTTCTATTTTTGAACATATGTTTTTGTTTCACGTTTATTCTTAATGTTTTTAATGAAAACATATAGCCGACATCTTATAAGTCCTCGTAAAAACCAATACCTTATTATTTTTAACATTCTATTCCAAAGCCTTTTAGTATCTTTTGGGCTTTCTTACCTTTTATCTCTTTACACCTGAAAGGATGCCACCAAGATGTGCTGATGTTTCCTTTATGTACTCCCACACAGTATTGACCGTCTGCAAGTTTAACACTCTTGAAAGCTGTGGCCGCCGACTCGTGGCTTCTGTACTCCTTGCAATACTTAAATCTCTTGACAGGGTCTAAAAATACATCTCTTGGATATACTATGGTGTAGAACGGCGGGTTAGTTATAGGTCGCCATTCAGCTAATCTCTTGTTAATCATATCATAGACATATCCATTGCTATGTAGGAACGACCTTTTGTATGCTGGCTCTTGTTTGTTTACTTCCTTAACAAAATCCTTGTGATAAGTATCATCGGAGGGTTGGATTGTTTCTAATATCCACTTGTAATCTCCTACTGTCTCTTTGAGCTGTGGCAACATTACCTTTAATCTGTCAAACAGGTTATCGTTCGGAAACTTATCGTCCCAAAAAGGAAGCCCTCCATAAGTAAAGACAACAGGGAAAGTACATACTTCTTTAAGATATGTGTACAACTCCTGACAAATTGGGTTCTCTCTCTCCTCGGGTCTAAAGGAACACCAAAGTGTGAAGTTTTGGTCTGTTTGTTTTAACAGTCCATTAAGCGTGAATTGCTTGAAGATTATGATACGGTGCTTAAACCAACTATCACTTCTATATCCTCCGAACTCTCCTAATCCTGTAAAAGGGACCATCATTAAGTGCAATGTATCTTTGTTCATATTTTTTTTATCTAACGCAAGTTATTATAAAACCAAAATCTTGCCAAGGCTGACCGGGCCACACTCTCTTTGGTATCTTCTGTATTTTAATATGCTTAAAATGATGCTCTGCTAATATCTTCTTATAATTATAAGCATAGTAACCGCCTGTTAATTTAAGCCCTAACCTCTTGGCTACACTTTCAGAATGAAACTCTACAAACATAAACTTGTTGAAGCCTACTCGTCTAATCTCTCTCAATGCCCTGTCTATCTCTCCGTAGCCCAGATAAATCAAACAAGCGTCTGTAAGCACTAAATCATAAGAGTCCCCGTTAAAAGGAATAGCCAGAACATTGCCGACCTTGAACTCTATGTCGTAGTTCTTGTGCTTTTCACTCTTGCCAAATCTATCTTGTAGGATTTTTTCAGCAGGGCTGATATATTGCTCGGTTTGCTTACTTGCGTCATATTCTCCTATAAGGTGCTTGTTCTTATCAAACTGGCTCTTGGCTGTTGCGATAGCATCTGCGTTAATGTCGCAACCTGCTATCTTTAATTCTGGATATAATCTTTTAGCCATAAATAGGTTAGCCCCTGCCCCACATCCTACCTCAAGCATACTCCCGGGTCTGTGCTTCTGCAAGATACCTTTAATCATCTCCCTATGTGGGTGTTCTGGGTTCCAGTAGCCGTCTACCCAATCCATTTTCCTATGTGTCCAAAACTTGGTGTGTTTACGAGTAGACATTTCTTAGTATTTTAACTATTCTCTCGGCAACCTTTCCGTCATCTAATTTATTACGAACACACATCTTATGTTTTTTTATAGCACTTAATATCTCTTTTCTATCCCACCCAACCAAAGTATTTGTGCCATATTCTACTGTGCTTGGTTTTTCTGTTTCGTTCCTTAAAGTAACACAAGGGATATTAAGATAAGATGTTTCCTCTTGTATGCCACCAGAGTCAGTCATAACAAACCCACTATACATCATTAAGTTAAGCATATCTAAATAGCCCAATGGTTCTATAACTATCAATTCGCCAGTATCTAAACCAAACAACTCAACCATCTTCTTTGTCCTTGGGTGCAACGGCCATACTACATCTATTTTTTTCTGTATCTCTTTGAAAGTTTCTAATAAATGTTTTAACACTACTCTATCGTCAACATTCTCTGCCCTGTGGAGAGTTAGAACACAATACTTTCCCTCTCTTTTTGGTCGCATCACCGCCACTTCTTTATATTTTATAAGCGTATCTATCATTAAGCTACCTACTAAAAATACCTTATTTTCATCAATACCCTCTGCTCTTCTCAAGTTTCTAACCCCTGCTTCTTCTGTAACAAACAACAAATCCGAAATATGGTCTGTGATAATACGGTTTTTCTCCTCAAGCATTTCCTTGTTAAAAGAACGAAGCCCTGCCTCTATGTGTACAACAGGCACTTTTAACCTTGAGGCTATAATAGCACTATCCGCAGTAGAATTAACATCTCCGAAGACAACAACAAAAGTAGGGGCTTCTTTTTTAATAACATCATTCAGTTCCCTAATATCTTTTAAGAGATAATCTGGTTTTGGCATATCCAAATCCTTGAAAAAGACATCGGACATATTCTTGTCAGTATGCTGTCCTGTATGGACAAGACAAGTTTCAAATGTTCCGTCTTTTTTTAGTTCTTCAAATAGGGGTGCCGCCTTCATAAAATTTGGACGACAAGCTACCACTAATAATGCTTTTTTCATAAATTGTTTAGTAAGTTAGCGAACTGCCCAATAGTTTTCTCTAAACTGTATAACTCTACTGCCGACTGTTTACACCCATAAAGCACTTGTCCGTCTGTTTTAAACTCTGAATACATTTTAAGAATAGCAAGCTGAATATCATTAACTGACTTGGCTTCTAAGCCAGTTCCAGTTTCATATATCAAATCAGAAACAACATCATCATATCCCCCTGTGGCTAATATAGGTCTTTTGGCTGCCAAATATTCAAATATCTTGCCTGAATAAACTCCTCTGTCTTTTGGGTCTTCCCACTTTAACATCAATAATACTTGGGCTTCTCTCTGTTTCTGCAAGCACTCCTCTCTTGAGATAACCCCATAATGCTTTGTAACGCCCTCAAGTTTAGGGTAGTTAGTATCTGTGCCATAAATCTGCACCTCAACATCATTCTTATCCATTATCTTATTATCAATCAAATAATCAATAGCGTCAAGCACTTTCTTTAAATCACGCATACCGTCATAGAATATCCCTGTATAAAGAATGTTAAACTTCTTTGATAACTCTACTGGCTCGTTTGACGGCTCATCGTAGCCGTGGGTTATAAAGACAATCTCTTTATCTTTGTGTAGTTTCTGTAAACTTTCAGCCCAACAATGTGATATCGCTGTTAAGATGTTTGCCTCCTTAATAGTTTTCTTTTCAAGCCGTCTGTCTATTATTTTCCTAATAAACCCATAAGGATAAGCACAATTCTGCGACCATAAGTCTGGGAAATCAGCGATCCAAGGGATATTGTGCCTACGCTTTAACTCTTTGGCTATAAGGTGGCTTGTTTCAGGCCATACGCTTATAATGGCGTCTATCTTGTTTTTGCTAATAAACTTTTCTGCTTCTTCTAAGGCAAACTTCTTCCACTTCTTGTCCTCGTCTGGATAAGCAAAAACTTCTTTTACAAGATTAAAGCAAAACTTGTAAAACTTCTTGCCTTTCACATCTTTGTACTTTTCTTTTAATTGATTGCCTAAATCTCTTTGATAAGAACCTACAAACGCCTTATAACTTGTTTCTATAAACCTACAATCTATGTTTGGTTGTCTATCTAAGCGTGGAGTAAGCACTATCGGCTCCCAACCTAACGCTGGTAAATGTCTGACTAAGTCATATATTCTACGGCTTCCACATCTATAAGGCCAGAAGCCCCCTATTATTAAAACTTTTTTTGTGTCCACGGATATTGGTTTATATTTTTTAGCCAAAACTCTCTCGCCTTTATGTTTGGTTCTTTCTTATTCTTCAAGTCTTTTAACAATTTAATAAGTTCTTCCTCCGTTTCGTAACTATCTATCATTGGATACTTTATCCTCGTAATTGGATATTGCCCCATAAGGATAGACTTTGCTGTTATCTCTGAAAAACCGTCGTGTTCATTTAATCTCAAGCCACATTGATAATCCTTTATTTCCTCATTAAATTGTTCTGGTGGCACTTTGCCGAAACAAAAAACATTAGTCAAATTACTTTTCCATTCAGCACCATATAAAGCAAAAAAACATTCTGGCACTTGCTTTGCTATCTTCTCTATAAACTTAAATCCATACTCTTCCTCTCTGCCAGCGTGTCCTGAAACATAAACCTTTGGTCTGTCGGAGTGTTTGTAGGAAACAGGTGGCACATCTTCTAAAAAAGACGGTCTTATAAAAGACGATATCCCAAACTCCTCTAAATCTTCCTGCTCAACTCGGTTCTCAACATAATTATCTATCTCCCTAAACATCTTATACAAAGGCAATCTGTTATTCTTTAAGTTGACTAAATCGTGTCCGCACCAAAATACTGACTTCTCTCCTTTGTGTCGTAAGCAATGGTAGTAATCGCCACAATGATACATTCCAAAGAAACAAGTTGGTTCGTGCTTATCCCTTGGATATTTGTATTCTTCCAAGCCCCAGATTTTCTCGGCTTTTTCTTTGAAAGTTATTACTGAACTTGATACTAATAGTTTCATATTATGTTAAAGTTATCGGCTTAATTATAAAAAATCCCTCTCTTGTTTCAATCTGTTCATCTGGAGTAACAATCTCCTCAAAAAGGGTTTCCCCTTGCCTAACCCCTATAATTTTAATCTCAATATCTTTGCCTGACTCCGCTATCATCTTTTTGGCTAAGTCCATAATTAGTTTAGGCTCTCCCATATCAAGCACGACTATCTCTCCAGCTTGTCCTATCTCTCCCGCTTTGATAACTAACTTGCAGGCTTGCTCAATGCTCATAAAATATCGTTTCATATGAGGGTGGGTAACTGTTACAGGCTTTCCTTCCTCAATTTGTTTTCTCCATATAGGTAACACACTGCCTCTGCTGTTCATAACATTACCAAATCTAACTGAAATATATCCTGCTGACTGTGTCATTCTCTCGCCCTCTTTTTTGGTCTGTCCCATTGTTGACTTGGAGTTGGCGGCTTTGTCGCTTGATATAAAAATAAACTTCTCAACCTTGTTCTTTAAGGAAACATCTATCATATTCCTTGTGCCTAAAACATTTGTCTTAAATGCCTCGTTAGGGAACATCTCCATTAAAGGTACGTGCTTGTAGGCGGATGCGTGAAAAACAACCTGTGGCTTGTATCTCTCAAACACCTCGCTAATCTTGTCTTTCTCTCTGACACTGGCTATCACAGGGGTTACGTTGTACTTCTGTATTAGGTTGAAAATGCCTGTTTCGTCTTGGTCTAAACAAACCAGCCTTTTAGGTTTCAAAGCCAAAATCTGTTTAGTTAATTCAGAGCCGATACTTCCTGAAGCCCCAGTGATAAGAATTGTTTTATTTTTTACTAAAATACATTTTTTCTATTAACTCCGTAACAGGCAAAACATCTGCTGGTGTAACCCCCTTGCCTTGTACTAAATCCTTGTAAACCTGTATGTGCAAATCTTCTTGAGAGAGATTATCTTTTGAAGAGAAGTTAAACTCTTTCTTACCTATGGTAAACACCCTATGCTGATGTTCTTTCGGTTGCATTGTTGACAGTTTCCATTCACAGATATAATTTTCGCCCTCAATAGTTCCTGTGGCTACTTTCTCATCACAATACTTTAGTTTGGCTTTCTTTGCGGACCCGAAAATATGCAACAACAAATCAAAATAATGAATACCCAAATTAAATAGAATACCACCTGACAATATCTTACTTCCTTTCCAACTGGCAAAATACTCATCATCACGATAAACAGAAATATCCATACCTATTTTAACTTTACCTTTAATCTTCTTAATTTCTTCTACCAACGAATGATGTCTTAATTGTAAAACTGTATAAACCTTGTCTAATTCTGACAACATCTTTACTTGTTCTGAAGTTACAGCCAAAGGTTTCTCACATAATACTGTCTTATCAAAACGCCTCGCCATTAAAGCCATATCAAAGTGCATAATGTTCGGGGTAAGAATAACAACGTGAGACGCTTGAGTTTTCATTATCATATTTATCCACGCATTATTTTGCCCGTTAAAATTATTTACCACATCAGCAATAACACCGCCAGAAGCTCTAATAGCTTTAATGTGCCTTTCAAGTATGAAGCCAGTGCCTATTATACTAAAGCTTGGTCTAATCATAGAATTGTTTTATTGTTTTAATTATCTTAGCAACCTCTTGGTTAGTAAGCTCTGGATAAGTTGGCAATCTTACCGCACTTTTCGCTAATTGCTCTGTAACTGGCAATTTAAAATGTTCCAATTCATATCCGGGAAGCAAGTGATTTGGAGTAACATCTCTTATAAGAAGTTCAATTCCCTGACTCGTCATATACTGTTGAAACTCCCACATATTAGGAACACCTATAATATACTCCTGATAAATCTGTTTAGGTTGTTGAATTGGTAATTCAATCGGTAACCCGTCTAACCCTTTATTATACATCATACCAATTTCTCTTCGTCTTTTAAGCATATCAGGATAATACTTAAACTTAATGTTCAAAACCGCAGCTTGAATGTTGTCTAATCTTGAATTATAGCCCCACCCCATAATCTTTGGAGTTTTAGGCTGACAACCGTGTAAAGCTCCTTGAGTTATGTTCCAGTGGTTTCTTAATAAAAATAAGGTTTCATAAAGTTTCTTGTTATTAGTAATAACTCCACCAGCATCTCCAGCACCACCAAGTGTCTTTGGACTTATAAAGGAAAAACAACCAGTATCCCCAATAGTCCCTGCCATCTTATTTTTATGATAAGCTCCCAATGCCTGACAAGTGTCCTCTACAACCCACAAATCATATTCCTTTGCTATTCTTTTTATCTCGGTCATATCACAAACCTTACCAGATAAATGAACTGGCACAATTCCAACGGTATTTTTTGTGATAGCATTTCTTATTAAGGAAGTATCCATAAGCCCGTCCTCTCCTACATCTACCAAAATAGGTTTAGCACCTAAATGCACAATTTCCTCAATAGGTGCAATAAATACGTGTCCAACGGTTATAACCTCATCTCCCTGTTTAATACCTAAAGCTTTATAAGACAATTTAAGTGCATCCGTGCCAGAATTGACTCCCACTGCATATTTAGCACCCGTAAATTTGCATAAATTTTCCTCAAATTTTCTAACCTCTGCTCTTAAAGTAAAATCCCCGAACTTAAAACATTTGTCTATTGCATTCAAAATCTCTTTACGATGTTTAGCATAATACCTGCGATATCCGCTGTTGATAAAATCTATTTTGTATTTCATAATTTTATTTTCTATCTCTAAGTTTTACTGCAGGATTCCCTGCCCACACTTCATTGTCTGGTATGTCTTTGGTTACTACTGAACCAGCACCTACTAAAGAATTTCGCCCAATAGTAATTCCTGGTAAAATAACTACTCTCGCTCCTATAACAGCCCCCGTTCGTATTAGTGTTTTCTGAAATTCTTCACCTTCTTTTAATGGCGGATACTTGACATTTGTTGCAACTGAACAAGGTCCCCAAAAAACATTATCTTCAAGTTCAACTCCAGGCGGAATAAAAGCATAAGACTCAATGATACAGTCTTCCCCTGTAACACCTCCTATATCACAAAACGAGCCAATCTTTGAACCTGTGCCAATTACATAATCTCCGTAGAAATTATTGAAAAACCAATATTCATAGTTATTTGTTTTTACGAACTCATCTTTTTCTGATTTATCTTCTAACATAGTTTTATTTATCAACCTTGAATGATTTAGCACGCATAAAATATTTATCCGCTTTGTTTAATCTAACCTTTTTCATATCAAACTTCTCCATAGCATATTGCCACCTAAATCTCCACGCATCATCTTCCTGCAGAAACATACACATAGCATCTCTGCCTTGCTTTAGTTGTCGTTTCATTTCAAGCTCATCTTCCGCCTCTATAACAAGGTCGCACACTCTGGCAAACTCTCTAACTGGTTCAGCTAACTGTGCGTCTGGTAAGATGTGAGGCAAACACTTCATCATATGTTCCACTATCATTGTCTTAACATATCTCTTTAAGGGAGCTAACGGCCCGTGTAGAACGTGGTGTCTTGGCACGGCTCTTAAACGATACTTCTCATCTTTAATCTCTAACTCCAAAGAACCGTCTTTGGCTCTTACAGTTCGTGATAACTGAGTACCACCTTTTTCGCCATATTGCACCGACTCTTTTAGTTTTTTTCTGAAGGGATTTTTCATAATCTTATATAAGCTGGGCCTTTAGTTTCATAAGCCGACTCTACACAACTTTTAACAAACGCTGGCTTCTTTGGTGTATAAAAACCGAGGTTGGGCAATTTCTGTGTTACAAAATAATCTTCATCTTCCACTATATTATGAGAAAATCCGAGGAAGCCGTAATTTCCTCCACCACTTACGCCTATCAGTTTTACATTTGCGTTGTGATAGCACATTGTCCTCACTTGCTCATACGGTCTGAAAAGAACGAAGTTAATCATTGAATAAACCCAAGGCTTCTTTCCTGCTAAAGCAAGCCCTGTGGCTACGCCTATTGCGTTTTGTTCAGCAAGTCCTGCGTTAATAAACTGGTCTGGAAATCTATCTCTAAAAGGTTCTAAATTACCAAAACCAACATCACAGGTTATAAGTATGATGTCCTTGTCTTTCTCGGCAAGTTTAATCAGAGTTGATACGAATTGCTTTCTCATATTGCTTCTTATTGATATTTAAATAATGGCTCTCTAACTTATCTTCAAAAGCGGGAACGCCCTTGCCTTTAATAGTTCTGCAAACTACAACGTGTGGCTGTTCTTTATACTGTGCTTTCAAAACATTCTGAATATGTGGTATGGAATGTCCAACAGTTTGAAAGCCTGACCAATCAAAGGATAAAAATCTGTTAATGATAGGATAAATCCGCATAACCTTGTTTGTTTCTCCAAAAGCCTGTAATCCATTATAATCCACTATTGCAGTTAAATTGTCAAGTTTATGGTGCGCGGCGAACATCACAGCTTCCCAGACATTCCCCTCTTGTAACTCGCCGTCTCCTAATAAACAGAATACTCTGGGAATAATTTTTTGAAACCCTTTTGTGGCTGTACGGTTAGGACAACAAAAACAATACTGACCAGACCTTATTGTTCCACACTCCAAACACTTCCACTTGGTTTCTTTCTTCTTCGCTAACGCCATTCCACAAGCCACAGAAAGCCCTTGTCCTAACGATCCGCCAGAAAACAAAACACCAGGCACCTCGTGGCTGATGAGATTATGTTGTTTGAAATATTTGTCTGCATCTTTTATTATACCCTTTTCTTCTAAAATTGCATAGAGGGCGGCGGCACAATGCCCCTTGCTTGATATAAAGATGTCGTTTTCTTTCATTACGCCAAAATACAAAGACGTTAAAATCTCTATCACGCTCATATTACTCCCCAAATGGCATTTCTGGTTTTCGTAAAGCATTGTTAGTACCTTACGCCTTATTTTGTTTGCTATTTGATTATTCTCCATAAAGTATAGAAAAGTATTTTAGTATCAAGAACCAACGACCTTTTAAGCACATACTCTTTCTGTAATCGGACTTTCATAGGGCGGATTTTAGTCATATATTCTTTCTCTGGGTCTTCTGCACCTCGTAGCCGTTCCCCCTCGCTCATATTCTCAAGAGTTGCCAAATCTGTAAGCCCCGGACGCACAGAAAGTATCAGCTCTCTTTCTTCTTCTAACAGCATATCAATGTATTCTTGCACTTCCGCTCTCGGGCCGACAAAAGACATATTCCCCATTAAGATATTAAACAACTGGGGCAACTCATCTATCTTCCACTTTCTAAGGAAATGCCCTGTTCTGGTTATTCTTGGGTCGTCAGCAGGAGTAGAAACACCGCCAATCTTATTTGCCCCAACACACATTGTTCTAAACTTTAACATCTTAAAAGGTTTACCGTATCTGCCTATTCTCTCGCCACGATATAATATAGGTCTTTTAACTATAAAGGCAATACAAACCAAAAGGGGTGCGAATAGAATGATGCCAATTATTGAAAGTATGATGTCTATTAGTCTTTTCATAAAAGTATCTTCTCTAATAAATCTATAAGTTCTTTGGACTGTTGGGTTATGTCGTCTATGTCGTTCCATAGGTTGGATATTTCTGAAAAATGTTGTTGCCACATAAATACTCCTTCGTTTTTCTTTAAGGTTTGTTTTATGTCGTGCATTGTAATGGTTCTTCCTATGATTTTCTCAATGTCATCCTGTTGTAATTCTTCGCTCCAATTAAATACAATTCCACTAATTAAAACCTCACACCCAAACCCCAATCTCATTATAGAGGGTACGGCTTCTCTTATTTTGTCTAAAAGTTTTGGGTTTATTTGCATAGATTTAT
>Ga0222667_1000625_pt1 | contig 14660 bp, 14 predicted proteins | sample AntAcemetagen657_FD_179854 | JGI IMG/M metagenome (GOLD analysis project Ga0222667, IMG submission 179854) | Saline water microbial communities from Ace Lake, Antarctica - #657 | ecosystem: Environmental > Aquatic > Non-marine Saline and Alkaline > Saline | place: Antarctica: Ace Lake... | reverse complement strand
CCGGTATCGTCGTAGGTGTCATCCAGCCCGGTCTCCGGCCACTCTTCCAGGTCAGGGAGGCAGGCGCTGAGGGCGAGGGAGGCGAGCAGGATAGCGGTGGTGCGGGTCATGGGGGACTCCTTGTCGGGACACATCTACTACGCAGTACCCTGAGAAAGTGAACCAGGAAACTGGAACGGGGTCGAGAAACACAGGCATCGGGGTAGAGGGTCTGCATGAAGACGGGTCTCCTAACAGTGTCGCTGAGCCAGCCTCCCCACAGGTCCTTCCAGCCTCCCCCCAGGTCCTTTGTGGTTTTTCACACGGATGTCGCATATCTACAACAACCTCTTCCCGCAGGGGAGCAGCATCACCCTGACATCTAGTTGGGATACCTCCCGCTCCAGTTCAGCGAGTCAGCGTCTAACCTACAGAGGGAGTGAGACTGGATGGGGTGGAACCCCTCTGTCGCCCCTGGACTACCTGCGATGAACACGGGGGTCGGAAACCTCTGAGCACGGGGTAGAGGACGGCATGAGTGTAGCCATGCTGAGAGTGTCGACGCACACGGATCTCCCCAGGTCTTCTGTCTTGTTCCGACGCAGCTCCACGATGCATCTCGACCTCATCCCGCGTGAATGCAGCACCTGCAACCTCTTCCTTAGACGCACCTCGTACTCCTGCACATCCACGAGCGGGCTGGGTATCAGCACCCGGAGTTTCACGTGGGTGGAAGGTGTCCCGCTGTGGAAGAGCACGGATATATTTCCAGAAATGGCCTTGGGGACGCCTGCTCACCCCACTGGATTACCTGATGGAGTCTGCACGATGAGTGCTGTTGTCGCCTATCTCTCTGTGTACAAGGAATACCATGCACGTTCACGGGGAGACCCCGCCTTGTGGGGGCCCGGGGCCTGTCATGTGGGGACACACAGCGGGGTGGGGTGGGATAGGCGGAGGGTGTCTAGCCCTTCGGGTTCCTCAATGTCCTGGTGTGGATCCCATCGCTATGCTAAGGAGTATCCAGTGGGACGCCTGCTCATCCCACTGGATTACCTCACGCAGTAGTCCACAGGACGCAGTGCTGGTCCCGTGAGGAGCACTGCGGAACGGAAGCACTCCTTTTCCATGAGGATCGTTTTGGAGTGGCCTGCTCTGTAGTCCTCGCACAGGCAGAGACCCCCCCCTCTGATCTGCGGTGATGTGTGTCATGCCATCACGGTCAAAGTGCCCCGAGTAGGAGCCTGTCCGGCCTCGGATGCGCCCTGGAAAGAATTCCAACACCCCAGGGGTTTTATCCTCGAAATGGACAACCATGGACTCTGTGATCGTGGTCTGGGTGAGGTGGACAAACATGTCCACTCCCTACCCCTTTCGGGGCTCTCCAGGGTAGAGGTGTGTATGAATACAGCAGCACTTCGTACTTGTCTGTACCCTGGAACTCATGGCAACGGGTTCAGCCCCGCCAGCCGCACCCCAACGGTCTCCCGTTGTGGGACATACAAGTGGCGCTCCACGAGGTGTCGATCTTTCACGGCAGGGGAATGGCCTGGGGTGAGGCACATGAACTCCACGTCCGGGGGACGGTTGAACATACGGCATCCAGTGTCCTTCACCTGGAACAACAACGGGACGGCGATGCACATGCTGGATTTCGTGCTGGGTAGCAAAGAATGAGGTTTAAGAGTCCTGTGGGGGTGTTCTCTGGACTCTAAGGGGTAATGGGGTGGGCAACCCCCCAACAAAAGGAGTCGGGGCATGAGTGATACCAAGACCGTAGCAACCCAGGACCCAGGCCAGGCAGTGGCCATGACCCAGGCTGACAGCAAGCCCCAGATGGTGCAGTACGATCCGCTGCCCTCGAAGGAGGGTGACGACATTCCGTTCCCCACGTGTGCAAACGATCTGGTGGGACAGCCCGTGTTTGTCCGCACGGTGACCTTCTACTACATCGGCAGGCTTCGGGTCGTCTCCAAGGATGGCTTCTACGTCCTGACCGAGGCATCCTGGATCCCCAGCACCAACCGTTGGGCGAACGTCATCTACCGTGGTGTCGATGAGCTGCGGGAGATCGAGCCCTACCCGGACTCCACCCCCGCCCTGATCAACAAGGACACCGTAGTGGAGATCCTCCCCTGGAAGTTCCCGCTGCCGCGTGAGCAGAAGTAGTAGTGATCCTTGGGTTGCATGGTAGTTCCTACGGCTGGGGTGGACGAAGCACCCCAGCTGGTAGGAACGCCAGAGCCCGCAAGGATTGGACCGACCCCTCTGCTACTCAGGACCGCTGGGGCCACTTCTCGGTGGCTTCCCGGTCTTGGAACCACCGTTGGGTGGGGAACAGGTCGTTCATGGATCATGGCGGCAGAAGCAGGTACGCATCCGTCTCGGGTTTCCTGAGAGGCATGGTGACATACACCGTTGTCTCACGTGGGGGTCCGGGGCTTTCACCGTTGGATTATGTGAAGAGGTAGCAGATGAACTATGAGCAGATCGAGACGTTCCTGTACTCCCTATGGGAAGACAGCCAGGAGGGCGCACCTCCTCCCACCTTCTTCATCACGGGACCCCCAGGCATCGGGAAGTCCACCGTGGCAGCCACCTTGGCAGAGAAGATGGGGCCGGAGGCGCTCCTGGAAGTGATCGATCTGACTTCAAGGCTCCCCGAGGATCTCGGAGGGCTCCCGTTCAGGGATGAGAAAAGGGATCAGGTTCGGTACTCCCCGCAGGACTGGATGCAGCGTATCTCGAAGCCCGGTGCTCGTGGTGTGCTTGTCCTGGATGATCTCCCGGCAGCCAGCCCATCCTTGTCGGCAGCCAGCCGCCAGTTGGCGCTGAGCCGCTCTATCAACGGTGTCGTCCTGTCCCCAGGGATCGTCGTGATCGTGACGGGAAACAGGCAGAAGGACAGGGCTGGTGCGGTGACGCTTCCCAGCCACTTCCGCAACGCCGTCTGTACCATCGAGATGGAGCCCCAGTTCAAGGGCTGGGTGGACTGGTTCCACAGCGTGGGCGGGAACCCTCTCATCCCCCGCTACCTGATGTGGAAGGTCGACCACTTCTCCATGCACCCCGATGACGCCGATACCAAGGGATCCTTCGCCACACCTCGGAGCTGGGCACTGCTGTCCCGGTGTATGGGGAGCGCGGAGAGAACCCAGGTGCTCCCGGAGATCACCTCCGGATTCGTGGGTGAGGGTGTCTCCATCTCGTTCCAGACCTTCATGGAACGGAACAACGAGCTGCCCCCCATCGTGGAGTTGCTCCGCAATCCTCAGGGGGTGCTCCCCAAGCCAGAAGAGGTGCTCAACACGGCAGATCGGATGATCGGTGCCGTGACGGGCTTGGGGCAGATGGCTGCTCTTCAGTGGAAGGCAGACAATGACCCTGTGCATCAGATGAACCTGCTGCTCTCCCTCCACTGGGTCACCAAGCACAACAAGGAATACGTGGCGTCCGGGTTGGATGCCTACCAGGTGACGGGCGGCTCTGCCCATCTGCTGGGGAAGGTGAGTGAGCACCTGCGTACACAGAGCCCTGATATCGATGAGATGCTCTCCGAGATGAAGCAGGATCTGGCGTGATCCAGGATCGGATCAGCAAGGCCCGTCTGAGGCTCTTGTACGGGGTTCCGTTTCTGGGGTCCCTGGTCTCCAGGATGAACATCCAGCTGGTGGATGACGCCCAGCGCGTTCCGACAGCCTGCGTCTACCCCAACGGGAGGCTTCTGTTCAACACGAAGTTTGCGGAGGGGTTGTCGGACCAGGGGTTGGCCTTCGTCCTGGCTCACGAGGTTCTTCATGTGGCCTTGGGCTACTGGTCTCGGCAAGGTCATAGGAAGGCACTTCTGATCAGCTCGGATGGTCATGTGGTTCCCGCATGGAACTGTGCTCACGACTATGCCATCAACCTGATCCTCAAGGAGTTCTCCAAGACGGCATCGGGGAAGTGGTTGGATGTCCCCGAGTTCTGCTTGCTGGATGAGAAGTTCACAGGATTGAATGCTGAGCGGATCTATGAGGACATCCTGGAGAACACCCCCGTGTTCGAGGGCATGTACGCGGACACGGGGACAGGCCCTCCCATGGGAGAGGCAGACCCCCATCAGAAGAAGTGGCAGCAGTACCTGCACAATGCTGCCGAAGACCACAAGCAGCGAGGGTCGGGCAGTCTGCCTGGCGAGCTGGATGTCTATGTGGACAACCTGATCCCCAAGGTATCCTGGGCAGAGAAGCTGGCTCAGTGGACAGGGGACAACTATGCAGGCATCTCCTACAACTACCGGAGACCGTCCCGTAGGCAGGGGTCTACGAACTGCATCCTTGCGGCTGCAGACCACGGAAATGCCCCCGATGTGACGATCCTGTGGGACACCTCAGGCTCGATGAGCCCCTATCTGGAGCTGGTGTGGGGCGAGCTGGAGGGGATCATCGCAGCTTTGCGGGCTCCTGTTCGGGTCATCCTGTGCGACACCGAGGTGGTGGGGGATTTCCCATCCCTCCGGGATGCCCATGACCTTGCGGGTGAGATCAAGGGCGGGGGAGGCTCCGACTTCAATCCTGCCTTCGAGCAGGTGCAGCGGAGTGACTCGGTGATTCTGGCGTTCACGGATGGGTACATCGGTGTGCCCTCTGCCAGTCCTCGGAACAATGTCCTGTGGGTTCTGACCCCAGGGGGAGTAGACCCCACGAATGGGAGATGGGGAGACATCCTCCGTTTGCCGGAAGCATGATCCCTCTCCCTCCCTACATGTATGGGCAGAAATCCGAGACCCCGAATACGTTGTCGGTGTCGGTGTCAGAATCGGCGTCCGCATCGCTGTCGGTGTCAAGGTCGGTGTCCGTGTTGGAGTGGTGGTCGTGGTCGGTGTCGGTGTCAAGGTCCGCGTATGAGTCCATATTCTGGAGAGGGCATTCTCGAACACGGCATGGCCTCCACGGTGGTCCTCCCCTGAGCCCTCTGGACTACCTCTGATGATCCCTCTCCCTCCGATTTTCTGGGATGGGTTTCCGCGTGTGGGTAACATCCTTGGCCCCAGTATGACGTGGGGGTCCATAACGGAAAGCTCCTACATAAACCGCTACATGTCTGGGGTGTATCTCCACAACTGGTTGTGGTATAACCCCCGCCAAACCAGCCTTTCCACAGTAGCGGCAAGGCGGGGCCCAGAGCGGAGCGTCTCTGAGCCCAGCTCCTGCCACTTCCAAAGTTCCTATGTGGGGGAGGGGCCTGGCCTGAGCCCCTTGGATTACCTGCGATGATCCTCCCCCCCTACTGGTATGGTCAGCCCTCCAAGACCCAAAACAGAGCCAGCTCTGAGTCACTGGCATCGGTGGATCCATGGCCATGGCCGTGGTCACGAGTGCAGTCTCGTGACGGATGGCTGCAGGGGTCGTTAGCAACGACTTTCTATGTGCGCTCCACAGCAGGATTTGGGCCTGCTGGTGGTTCTCCCCTGAGTCCTCTGGACTACCTGAAATGATCCTGCTCCCTGCCCACCAATAGGGTCAGCAGTCCACGACAGCGAACACCGTGTTCTCGTCTGTGGGGTCTTGGTCCCAACGGAGGATTCGGAATTCCTGCGCCTGGGGGCGGTGGGGGTCATCCTCAAAAGCGTCACGGAGACTCACTGCGAGGTCACTTGTGGCAGATGCACACGCAGGGCATGGTCCTAAAGGTGGGGGTTGCCCCCTGAGCCCCTTGGATTATCTGCGATGATGCTCCCCTCTTACAGGTGTGGCCAGAAATCCAAGGCTGGGAGCAGATCCTGGTCGACCATGGGGGCGCTGTTGAGGCCACGGGGGATATCCTCAGTGCATGGGAGGTGGGGTTCGACCGCAACATCCCGAGGGGGCTCACATCGCTGTCCCTATGCACATCGCTGTCCCTGTTCGAAAGTTCGACTGTGGGGCACGGTCCTGATGGTGGCCCTCCCCTAAGTCCTCTGGACTACCTCTGATGATCCTCCCTCCCCGGCTGTCCGGCCAGCAAAACAGTACCCTGAACCATGTCCGGTCGTGGTCATGGTCAGGATCCTCAGCAATATCCATGTCCGTGTCAGGGGCGGCACGTCGTGTGATGCTGTCAGTTTCCTGGTCCTGGATGGCGTGGGATGTGGTGGCGGAATCCGTATCCACGACGGTGTTTTCATCGCATGCCTGGGAGTCCGTAGCGGGCCATGGTCCCAAATGGGGGCCTGGCCTCTCCCCTCTGGACTATCTGCGATGATGAGCATCTTGGTGCCATCCCGTCTAGGTGGTTCACCCCATCAGAAGAGCAGCGTCTGTCAGCAGGAGGAGGGGGGCAGTTTCAGACACCGCACGATCCTTATATATCGAGGCAAGGGCGGTTTCAGACAGCGCAGGATCCTCATATATCGAAGCACCTGCGGCAGTCGCGGGTGGCCTCACTGCAGCTGGTCGGAGACAGCGGGGTTGCGGAACATTCAGGGGGCAGGCCTCCCCATCAAAGTCTACTTGCGGAAATCAGACATGTGGCGCAGTGGCTCCAAGCTGCAGGCTCTGGATTACCTGCGATGAAGGCATTCATCCACTCGCCCCCTTCAGACAGATCTCTGTCTTTCTGCGGGTCTCAGTTCCGTTCCTGTTCATGGGCAGACACCTCCAGTGCCCCCACGGAGCAGTCTCTACATGGGGGGGTGCGGAAGAAGCTCTATTTCGCCTCCTGCACACAGCATTCCATAGGGTCCTGGTGCCGGGTCGGTCTGGGGGTATCTATCCACTCGCACCCTACACAAGCAGGAGCACCGCTCACATCTCTGGACTACCTCCGATGAAGGCGCTTATCCACTCTCCCCCTCCTGCGTGCACAGCGTCAATGGGTTTGTTCCAGTGGTACTCATGCTCTTGGACACAAAACGCCTGCGTTCTTGCAGAGAAATCTCTACATGGGGGAAGAAATGTGCAGGATGTGGGAAACCCCCTGCACCACTCATCCTGCACACCTTTGGATTACCTCAGGGGCTAAGCCTTGTACTTCCGAGGCTGGTGCTTCCTCCCCGTGACGAACTCCACCACTTCGAGGCAGCCTATGCAGCCCACCACATCCCCATCCTTGGGCTCTCCAGGCTCCCAGTCAGGCCAACACGCGCCACAGAGGGTGGCGAAGTCCAGCAGGGCTGACCCCTTGTAGTGGACGACGCGGGGGTCACGTCCATTGGGGGGTTCGACCACCATGGGGATTTCGTACTTCTTGGCCATTAGCCGTCCTCTTCCTGGCCGGACATCTGGAAGGTCACGACATTCTCGCTGATGTGGATGTAGCCATCGACCCTCTTGCCCTTGATCCGACCGCGGGCAGGGATGGTGAAGAAGGTGTCGGGGATGGAGCACCGGACGATGCGGGTCTGCCCATCAGAGAACACTGCACGAGCCCTGCGGAGGAACCCTCCTGAGGGGTAGGTCAACACCTCTGGTTCGATCCAGGTGTCTTTGTCGAAGTGCTGGCTGCGGGGATGCGGGGGGTTGGCCATAAAAGGACTCCTCTCCCTGCTACTACGCAGAAGGGGCACGGGCTGAACCTGGTTTTGTGTCTATACCCCAGGGCTGGTAGCAACAGGAGTCCTCCTACCATGTCCGATCTCCGCAAGAACCTCATCAGGCTGGCTCATCAGCATCCCGAGATGCGGGAACAACTGCTCCCTCTCTTGAAGACCGCCAAGTGGGATGTCGCGAGGGCGGCGGAACGGCTGGATCTCAAGATGAATAGTCTGCGAGATCGTAAATTCAGGGAGCTTTTGGATACGGTCCACAAGACCTTGATTTTCTTCGACATCGACATGGACAGGCAAAAGAGCTGGATCGGTGTGGCGGGTGAGGATGGCTTCATGATGTCCCTGACCCTCATGCCTGAGAAAGACAGTGGCTACAACAAAGAGCGGCTTCAGGATCTCTTCATCCAAGAGTTCAACATGGGTGTGGGTGTCCAGCAGCTGGGTCCTAAGTGGATTGTGACGGTAGGATAGACAGACCTTCTAGGAGCAGTTCATGCGCGTGCTTGGAAATCTCAGTGACAACAGCATCCTCCAGGTGGAGAGGACTCCTGATGAGGGGCTCACCACACCCATCAACGGGAAGTATGTGGTGGTCCTGCCCTTGGGTTCACAGGTTGATGTGAGCAGCACTTCCTACATCACCCCTGTGAACGGCGGAGACGTGTCCAGCCTGGCTTTCGCCGGGCTCTTGGCCCAGTACCCCATGTACGGGCACATCGTCTTCAACCCACTCCTACAGGCCACAGACGTGGCCGACATCGATCTCACAGCAACTCTCCCCACAGGAGAGATCAGTCGTAGTTTCGTGGGTCGTGGGGCGGGGCCGTTGCCTACAGGCTGTTGCCCCAACAGCACCATCATCCTGCCCCAGAACGACACCACGACCCCAGTGCGCCCAGGCCTGTTGATCACGGACACCATCGACATCTCGGTTGCTACCGGCGGTGTGGGTGCCCAGGAATTCATGGTCTACTGGAAGCTCTACGGTTTCGCTACCCAGAACGATGTGATGTCCGATTACGGAGCGACATTGGGGACCAACACCCCAGCTCTGCGGAACATCAGTGAGATCGATCAGGAGCCTGCTGACCTGGAAGTGTACCTGTCCATCGATGATGGGCTCACCTATACACAGATGGGAAGGCTCGAACCCGTGGCCTTCTGTGTCGCCAACACCCATCTGCGACTGGCCTTTGTCAACAGGGGTAGTACTAGAGTATACTTGGCATGTTATGCCATCCTCTTCTGAAGAACCCAGGCGGGATTCTGATGCCTTGTGCCCTGTTTGCGGGTTAGGGCTTCATCGACATCACACCAAGATTCAGAAGCGTACCTATTGCTCTATGGCTTGCCGATCTGAGGGACAACATCCAGATCGGCTCTGTCTAATTTGCAATAAGAGCGTGTTCTGGAAGCACCCCCGCAGGCGTCCTAGAGAGACATGCTCCCGGGGATGCCAAGGGAAACTGCAACGCTTACGTTCGGAGCAGAAATACAACCTGGGTGCTTTCGATGGGTGGTCTCCTGAGATGGCTTATGCCTTGGGGTTGTTCTTTGCGGATGGGTGCCTTACCCATCAGGGACATTCTTGGAAGATTCTGATGACAAACACCGAGCTGGCCACTGTGGAGTGGTGGGATCATCTCATTGGAAATCCCGGCAAGGTGGTGTGTTGTAAGAGAAAGCGGAAGAAGAGGGGGGGTCTTCGGAAGCAGTGCTACTTGTCAACAACCTCATCGGATACCATAGGAGGGGCTCTGATAAAGCATGGTGTAGTACCTAGGAAATCCACAGAGGAGGGACCCCTACCAGAAGTGCCTGAGGAGATGCTTTGTCATTTCGTGCGAGGGTTTTTTGATGGGGATGGGGGAATCTGGCAGGAAGGGTTTCGGATTAGAGCAAGCCTGACCTGTAATGTAGCGGGTTTCAGGGGTTGGCTTCGAGATGCCCTTTTCCTTCGGGGTGTGCAAACCAGTAAGGATGGGATCAGTCTGAGGATGAGCGGTTCTCAAGTAGAGCACTTCTGCGAGTTTGTCTATGGAGAGGAAGGACCCTTCATGGTTAGGAAAAAGGCAGTGTGGGAGGATTGGGTTTCTTCCAGGCGCATACTCATCAAGGATCGAGATTGGTGGCATGACCTTGTAGGTACTAACACAGACTGTGCCGTGGCAGCCGAGGTTGGAGTCTCTGAGGGTCGTGTAACTCAGGTGCGGAACCAACAAGGGGTGTCCAGATTCAGGCCTTGCAAGCCCTGGCATGCTCTGGTGGGAACAATGCCAGATATAGAGGTAGCACGAAAGGTGGGGTGTACTTCCAACAACATCGGTGCCTACAGGCGTCTTAGAGGCATCCCCCCTTTTCGGACAAAGCCCTGGCTGAATAGCTCTCCTATAGCCTGCCACGGGTAGGATGTCCTGACACGACACCGCCCCCGTGGAGTGGCTTATTATGGCTGAATCTTTTGGCTCCGGCGTTTCTCGCACCCTCAGCGCCGTCGACCGGGCATTCCGGAATGTGGTTTTCCAGGCAGGGAAGCCTCCCCTGGATGCGGAGTTCAACCTACAGGACTCTCTGCATGATGAGAACCTGCGGGAGTTCATCCGAGAGAACATGCACTCGGGGTTCCTCATCGATCCCACGGATGCCACCTCGGACTTCGTCACGAATTCCCAGTGGTCGAACTTCTTCAAGCTAGGCCTCATCCACACTGGAGAGGCAGCACCCCTCCAGTGGGCGAACGTCAACGGTTGGATCATCCCCGTCACGGGCACCGAAGTCAGCTCCGATGCTGACACGTCCAACATGGTCAAGCTCTATCCGCCCCCAGCCACTGACACTCGCATCGACTTCGTGTTCTTGGAAGTGTGGACATCCCTGGTAGCCCCCAACCCCTCCACCACGAACAAGCCCTCTGCCAGCACCATCTACAAGCACGGCAACGTAGAATTCGGTGGCACCAACATCACCGACGACATTGAAGACCCCACCATCGGGTATGAGACCACCGAGCGTGTACAGGTTCAGTACCGCATCCGCGTCTTTGGGCAGGGTGCAGGACTCGGCTCCAGCGTTGCCTTGGATGTTTACCCGGACGGCATGGATGACCCCAACATCCTGGGCCAGGGCACTGCAACGACAGCTGTTGCGGGCATGACCTATACCAACATGCGGGAAACCTTGGGTGACAACAGCCTCTGGCGTGCGGGCGACGGTGACTCCACCAACAGCCTTGGCACCACCGATGGATACGTCTACGCCATTCCTGTTTGTGCAGCTTTCCGCCGCAACTCCCAGCCTTTCGTGGCAGTAGAGGCAGCAGGCAACGCCAACCAGAACGGTGCCCTTGACCGCAACCCCTCCGCTGCCTACCTGAGTAGCCCCAGGGACGGTGCCACCACGCTGCTGGTAGCTGACCTGACAAACGCTTTGGACGACTCCTCTACGGGTATCCTCCAGATTGACAATCTCGTGGGCTCTGGGCTGGACGACAGCCACTTGTCCCTGACGAGCACCTTCCTGATGCTGGACGATGAGATCATCGGCCCTCTGTCCTCTGTAGACATCACCGTGAGCCCCACCACCATCACTATCGGTGCGGGTTCCCGTGGGCGGAATGACACGATGGCAGCGCCCCATGTGGCAGGCACCAGTGTCCTGTTCTTCAACACCCGCCCCGACAACAAGTTTGCAGATGAAGTCCACTCCACGGACATCTTGGATCTGCGGCGTGCGGTGACCCTGGGAGACTGGGACTACCAGCGTATCCTGCTCCACAACCTCTCAATGCTCGCACAGAACAGGCTCAAGTCCTCCTACAAGCAGTCTGGAGCGGGTGACACCGAAGGCCCCACCGTGGTTGAGGTGGACTACCTCTTGGCTGACGGCACCACCTCGGTCCCGAACCAGACGGAAGCCATGGACGGCCCCGATGGTATCCGCACCATCTTCTCGGACTCGGCAGCTTTCCAGCCTGATGTGACGGTTCTCTGTGATGAGGCAGCTCCCCAGGTGGCGGGTTTGGTCACCTCCTTCGACTCCACCGTGGAGTGGGATGTGGGGGCGGACTTCAAGCCAGGCGGCTTCATGACCGACGTGGGTGGGTTCGCCAACGGCTCCACAATCTTCCTGCACATCGGTGGAGATACAGGCACCGAGGGTGCTCGTGCGACGTTCCGTGATGGCACAGAGCGTGCAGTTCGTTTCGTTTCTCCCTACGAGTACTGGAAGCAGGAGAACACGGATACCACGACAGGGCTGCAGCACCCATTCAAGATTCGGTTCTTGAATGAACCCGCCATGGTGGCAGCCTCCTCCAGTGAAACGGTGACAGAGCATCCTGGCCCCATGTACCCGCTTCAGCAGTACAACTTCGAAAAGCCCTTCATCGTCCTGGGTGGCATTCTCAATTCGTCTTGTCAGGTAGGGACTATCGCCTTGTTCAATAACTCCCCTGCGGGAGGCGAATTCGAGATCCAGCTTTCGGGTCTGGACTTTGATCTTGCGGGTGATTGGTACACCAAGAGCGGCACCCGGTTCGCCAACGACGCCAGCGCTGTATCCAAGCCTGTGCTTCGGGGACAGCGGACTCTCTACAGCATGCTGACCCAGGATGGTAAGGATCCCAGTGGAGCATCCTCCGAGGTCTACCTCGTTCTGTGGGGAGACAACACCAACCCTGAGAACAATGGTGCTTTCAAGGTCATCGGGGCAGGAGCCACGGCGGACTACACCACAAACGCGGCTTCTGCTGCTGACCGTGTGCGCGTGGAGTTCCTCTCCCAGGCGGTGGCAGCCTTCACGCTGCCTTCGGCGGGTACACTCACGGCGGAACTCCGGTCACAGTACACCAACGTAGAGGATGGCACGGGTTTCGCTTCCGGCATCGCGTCCTTGGCTGTGGTCCTCACTGATCTCGAAGGTGCAGTCGACATTACCAATCCCTGGGCAGCAGCAAAATTGGGAGCCAGCCCCATTTCGCCTCCTGTGATCTCCAAGCTGGCCATCGACACCTCGCTTCAGTACAGCCCCGGTCGCGGTGCCATGGCCCGTGTGCCTGACCGCATTTTCCGGGTAGCAGCTGTCAGTGCAGGAACCGAGTATCTCCGCCAGGCTCCTTCCAGCATCGACTCCACGTTCCCAACTCAGACGGGGATGCCTGACAACGAGACCTTCTTCGATGCCTCTCACGTCTCTGTGTGGAACAGGTTGAGCAGCTTGGGCCTGTGGGCTCCTGATGCACCTGACTACGGCGGGAACATCGTGGTCTACTCCGAGCAGGATCGTGAGACTGAGTGCATGGTGGACAATGGTTCCCGCACCCTGATCTTCCGCCCCTTCCTGAACAGGAGCATGACGCAGCACTCCACCACCACTGTGGGTGCTTCGGTGCTCTACGGTGCCGCGACCTATCCTGGCCCCCTCCCTCCGGGCGGAACTGCCCGTGATGGTGCTGCCCTCTTCACAGCTGGTGGTTTGATGGGCTTCGAAGTGCCCCCCGAGCACATGCCCCGGTTCGGACGCCAGGACATCCCCTACTACAATGGTGATGGCACTGGGACGTTCCTGGCAGGAATCAACCACCTGTTCACGGACTCGGTAGACGAAACGGAGCCGGTGTTCTACATCATTGGTGGAGAGGACAATACTGGTGGCGGCAACCTCGTCACCCGCATGCTCTACCAGACAGGGACCACCTCTGGTGTTGATTATGGTGTCCACAGCACTATCACAGGCCCCACGACTCCGGCATACCAGGCACGGCTGATGGCCGACACCACGGTCATCTCCTCTGACCTTGGTCGTGGGATGGAAGGTATCGAGCTTCCCCCCGGTCAGGGTCTTGCACGGCTCTACGGTGTCTATGACCGGCGTGACTTCGTCGCCAAGGGTGGAGACACCTACGAGTCTGACCGTGTGACCCCCAAGGCGGATCCCGCCTCTAACCTCCTGCGGACAGATGCTACCAAGCAGACCCTGTTCATCAGGCAGGGTGGTGCTTTGGACATCACTCTGAGTGCAGACGATCACACCTATGTCATCCCCTCCAACACTCTCGACATCACCAAATCCCCCAGCTACATCGCGGGGGAGGCGTTCGATGACCTTGAGTATGTGGTCGAGTGCGAGATTTTCGGGTTCGCCCGTGGGTTCATCAACCTGAACAACTTCGTTCTGGCCCGTAGGCACAACGGTCAGGGTGCAGCAGTGGCGGATGGTGATGTGTTGGAGCTGGAAGGCGTCAACATGACCATCCCGGCTGCCGCTCCCCTGAATGACGCTGTGTATGTGGCTCACAACCGGACGCCCTACCAGGGTGACCCCTTCATGACGAGATCGGGTAGCACCCGCACAGTCACGGACTACGAGACTCGGTATGGGCAGATCGCCATCACGGATGCCTTCAAGCTGGCAAGCCCCATTCAGCAGTTCGACACCAGTGGGACTACGATCCCCACCACAACGAACTCCCGTGCTCTCCAGGTACTTGCAGCGGTGGACTTCTACACCACGCTGGGTACGGGCAAGGTGGGCGGTAACTTCCACACAGGGACGATGCAGGATGCAGGGTACACAGAGGACACTGCGCGTAGTAGTCTTCGGGTGCCCGTGGCAAGCACCGATCCCCGCTGGAGGGTGCTTGCTCGTGCGTACAGTGAGGGTCAGAAGGATGCCCCGAGCCGAGCAAGCCTGAAGGTGACCATCATCGACAATGCCCAGATGGGAACTGCGGCACTCACGATCACCCAGCTGGACGGTACACGGAGCACTCTGACAGCGGGTGTGGATTACGCCATTGGCGGTGGTGCCCCTGACACTTGTGGGAACCTGTACTCGGCTTTGACCGATGTCGTTAACGGTCTCACTACCACGGTCACGGCTCTTTACGAGGGTGGCACCTCGGTGACGATCACAGCGATTGCTCCTGCTGCCGAAGGTAACAACCTCATCGCGGAGATTTCCAAGCCCCTGGCCATGCGTATGGACGTGGAGTATGTCCACGGTTCTCTGCAGAACCTCTTGGTTGCAAACTTCGCGGGTGGCACTGACCTCCCTGTGAACGCAGGAAACGGCAACAGCCAGATCGGCCTCACAGGAATGACCGACAGGTTGCCCCTGGGTATCCTCTTGCAGGACAGCGACTTCCTGTGTGAGAACCCCATGGACAACACGG
>Ga0222667_1000621_pt1 | contig 14774 bp, 13 predicted proteins | sample AntAcemetagen657_FD_179854 | JGI IMG/M metagenome (GOLD analysis project Ga0222667, IMG submission 179854) | Saline water microbial communities from Ace Lake, Antarctica - #657 | ecosystem: Environmental > Aquatic > Non-marine Saline and Alkaline > Saline | place: Antarctica: Ace Lake... | reverse complement strand
TGTTGATTATATGTGGGAGATGACTTATAATATAGTGGGAATTAACTACAAGGGTTTGGCAATAGAATACTCTCTTGATACTATTAAAGGTGGTGGTACAGGGGCAGCATTAAGATCTGCCTTGCCTTATATTAGTGATTCTACTGTTTTGATAATGAATGGAGACACCTATGTTGGTGTAGACTTATTTAATTTTATTTGTTATTATCATAGTATGTATGGGAACACATCTTTCATCTTAAATGTATACGATGGTATTGTTAGTATGGGCATGTATTTAACATGTCGTGAGTTTGTTCAGGGACATATTCCACATAAAATGCCTTACAGCATAGAAAAGTCCTTTCTAAGGGACACATTGGAATATGGTGTTACCCCCTATATTATAAGCAAACCATTTATTGATATAGGCACACCAGAGTCATATGCCAAAGCTGGTGAGTTTATGAAAGGAGTTGGAAAATGAATCTAAAACAAAAAATAGAGGAGTTGGATCGGTGGATTGAGAATATATCTACTATCCAAAATCAATTGTTAGAAGAATTAGGATATGAAGTAAAATGGAGAAGGCCATGTGATAGTGATATATACATTTCTAAAATTGATAAATCAAAGACTAGTGATAAAGAATGAAAGCAGAATTTCAATGCCTATCTTGTAAACATCAATGGGAAGATAAGCCTGGTCCAATTGAATGTCCTAAATGTAACCATATATATGTCAAATGGTTAAACTACAAAAAGATGGAAAAAGAATTAAAGTGGGAGTAGTAAAATGAATTTGAAACAAAAGAGAGGGAGTAGAAAATGAAAACAATGATAAATAGTCCGATCTACTTATCTTATATACCACAACACAATGTACAAATACGGTTAGGTACCGCTACTATTATTTCAAATAAAAAAAAGGAGGTACTTCTTGAGCAGAGAGCTGATTGTGGGTTGTGGGGTATTCCTGGAGGTGCTGTTGAACCAGGTGAGTCAGTATCTACTGCTATAATTAGAGAAATTAGAGAGGAAACAGGATTTATTATTGAAATTGATTATTTGCTTGGTGTGTATTCTGAAATATGTATGCAACGTGTTATCCTATTTCCTGAAGGAGATACAAAACATAGTATAGACATTGTAGTAGTTGGGCATATAGTGGAGGGTAAACTACAAAAAAGCGAAGAAAGTTTAGATCTTGCTTACTTTTCTGTAAACTCACTTCCTACTAATACACTTACTGCTTCTATAAAAATATTAGAAGATTACAAACTACAATTAAAAGGAGTGCTTCGATGATAAAAATATCAAGAACACCATATCGTATTTCTTTTTTTGGTGGAGGTACAGATTACCCAGTTTGGTACGAAGAATGTGGTGGAGAAGTTCTCTCTGCCACGATTGATAAATATTGTTATATCATTTGTTGTAAACTATCACCATTTTACAAAGGTAAATTCCGTGTTATATATTCCAGAGTAGAAGATTGCACTACAATTGAAGATATTAAACATCCTGTAGTCAATGCCGTATTGAAATATATGAATATTAAAGACCGTTTGGAAATACAGCATATGGGGGATCTTCCGGCAAGAAGCGGACTTGGTTCAAGTTCTGCGTTTACTGTTGGGTTATTAAATGTTTTGAATGATCCAATATGGCCTGATTATAGGCTTGCCTCTGAAGCAGCACATATTGAGCAAGATATCCTTAGAGAAGTTGTTGGTTCTCAAGATCAAGTTGCTGCTGCTTATGGAGGACTCAATCATATTGTATTTGATGCTGTTGGGTTTATAGTTTCTCCCTTGAGTATTAAGCAAGATCGATTAGATGAATTGAATAGTCATTTAATGTTAGTACATACAGGGGTCACTCGTATTGCTGCTGATGTTGCTTCTAGTTATGTGCAGTCATTTATAGGCAAAAAACAAATGATGGGTAAGTTGTCTGATTTTGTTAAGCAAGGGGTTGTTATTCTTCAAGGAACACAAGATATTAAAGAATTTGGTAAACTACTCAGAACTGCATGGATACATAAAAGAGAATGGAGTAGTAAAGTAACAAATTCTAAAATTGATGATATTTACGATGTGGCATTAAAAGCTGGTGCTATTGGTGGTAAACTACTTGGTGCTGGTGGTGGGGGCTTTATGCTTCTCTTTGCCCCTCCAGAAAAACAGGCGAATATACAAGAAAAACTTAGTAGTTTAATTCATGCCCCGTTTAACTTTTCATTTGAAGGGAGTAAGATTATTTATCAAGATGAACAAAATTGAGCTAATACAAGAAAAGACTGATTGGGTTAAGAAAGAGCTTTTGAAAATACATAAAACAGCTCCTGGGATTCGTTTGGCTTCTTCTTTATCCTGTATTGAAATTCTTACTACTCTTTATTATGGGGATCTTATTAATTTTGATCCAAAGAATCTTTTTTGGGAAAACAGAGATAGGTTCATTGTTAGCAAAGCACATGGTTCCATTGCACTTTACCCTATTTTTGCAGATCTTGGTTATTTTTCTATGGAGCAGTTATCTTTGGTTGGAAAGCCAGGTGGTATTTTAGCAGATATACCAGACTGCTCAATTCCTGGGTATGAAACTTTGAATGGTGCATTAGGGCACGGGCTTGGTGTAGCTTGTGGTATCGCCCTCGCACTTAAAAGGAAAAATAATAAAAATAGGGTATTTGTTTTGATGGGTGATGGAGAGCTTTTTGAAGGTGCTGTGTGGGAAGCTATCATGTTTGCTGGTCATCATAAGCTCGACAACCTAATTTTGATTATTGATAACAATAAAATATCAATGTTGGATTACTGCAAGAACATTATTGATCTTGGCCCATTAGATGAAAAATTTACAAACTTTGGTTGGTATACAGTAACTAGAAATGGACATAGTATTAGAGGACTACATGCTGCTTTGTCTCACATCAGAAAATATACTTTTGGCAAACCATGTGTACTTATTGCAGATACTATTAAAGGTAAAAGCGTTCCTTGTTTGGAGAAAGATCCTCTTTGCCATATTAAATCATTATCAGTTGAAGAAATTGATCAACTTTTGTTGGGGATGGGGTAATTATGAAAACAATGAGAGATGCTTTTATTGAGAAGTTATATGAAAAGATGTCTGTAGATGATTCTATCTTTTTTGTAACAGCTGATTTTGGGGCACCTGCATTGGATAAGATAAGAGCAGATTTTCCAGATAGGTTTATTAATGTTGGGATTGCAGAACAGAATTTAATTAATGTATCAGTGGGGCTTGCCCTGGAAGGCTCCAAAGTCTATACGTACTGTATTGCTCTCTTTTTAACTTTGCGTGCTTACGAACAGATCCGAACAAGCATCTCAATGTATACACAGATACGAAATCTCAATATCAATCTTATTGGTGTCGGAATAGGACTCAGCTACGACGTAGTGGGTCCAACACACCATTGCCTCGAAGATAGCTGTATTATGAATGTACTGCCTGGTTTCACTATTTTCACACCGAGTGATTCGGTTATGGCAGGTGAATTTGTTGCTTATACTTTGGCACACCCAGGTCCTAAATATATCAGGTTCGATGGGAAGCCACAACCTGATTTGTATATACCCGAAAATATTATTCCTTTTGGTGATGGTTTTTGTGAAGTACGAAAAGGAAAAGATGTGTGTATTATCTCAACTGGCTATATGACTCATTTAGCATTGGAAATAGCAGAGCGTTTAGTACAAGATGGCATTAGTGCTGGTGTAGTAGATCACTTTTTTCTAAAACCATTTAATGAAAAAAAACTTCTTGGAATTTTGAGTCGATATAAACATATTGTTACTATGGAAGAGGCATTTATTAATAAAGGAAGTCTTGATTCTGTTATTGAACATTTATGTTTCTCAAATAGACTTTTTATTGGGATGACTAAATTTGGGTTTGACGATAAATACGTGTTTGAAGTCGGTGATAGAAAACATCTACATAGAGTAAATAATTTGGACCAAGAAAGTATAGTTAACAAAATAAAACTTGATTTTGGGGAGAATTGATGGATATACTAATTGTAAAGCCTGGGTTACAAAAAGGTGTTTTTGGTGGTCTGGATGATTTTGCATTAACTGCGATTGAGCCGCCACTATGGGGGGCTATCCTTGCAGGGTATTTGCGTAAGCTTGGTTATGGTGTTGGAATAGTTGATCTTGAAATTGATCCATTACCCGATAAAATCGATACAAAACTTGTTATGATTTCTGTTTCTGGGCACAATCCATCAGCATCTACAATCTATATGGATGAAACTATTAGACTTGCAGCTGTAATTAAACAACAAAACCCAGAGGTGAGGATAATATTACACGGTCTGCATCCTTCTGCACTTCCTGCTCGTACTGTAATAGAGCCAAATATTGATTTTGTGTGCCAGGGAGAAGGGTTTGAAACTCTACCTGCTCTTATTGATATGTTACGAGAGGAAGGAGAGATAAAAAGTCTTCCTGGTTTATGGTATAACCCAAAAGGTGTGTTTCGTATAGTAGGGCCAAATCCACCGCCTCTATTGGACTTGTCCTTACTACCAATGCCTGCGTGGGATCTTCTTCCTATGACTAAATATCGTGATCATAATTGGCATTGTTTTGATGATATTAAAAATAGATCTCCTTATGTTGCAATTTATACCTCTCTTGGCTGCTCTTATAACTGCCTACGTGGGGACACTCTTATAAACACGATAGAAGGAATGATTCCTATTAAGGATATGGTAGGACGCAAAACTATTAAAGTTTTATCTCGTGATCCGAAGACAAATAATCCAGAATTCGTAGACGCAATTAATATTAGAAAAACACGTGCTAATGCTGAATTAGTTAGGGTTTCCTTTGATGATGGCACACATATAGACTGTACCCCAGATCATAAATTTAAAATTTTTAAGGGTGGGAATGGGCATACTAAGACTGTTGAATATGATGTGGAGGCTAAGGATTTGAAACCAAAACAGAGAGTTCGGGCAGTAAAATACAGAACCAATAAATATGGATATGTCGATTTGGAGTGGGGAAGAAGGAAAGCGGCTAAATTACATAGAGTAATCATGGAGGGTATTACGGGAATAGTTTTAACGAGAAAGGATGTCGTCCATCATCTTGATAAAGATAAACAAAATAATCATCCAAGTAATTTGAGTCTATGCAATATCCATAACCATGTCCCTTTATTCCATCCTGAAATATCAGAGAGGATGAAGAAGTCTAACCCATCATTTGGTCTCCCACATGAGCATTTTGTTGAGCTTGGTAAAATGCAGAAGGGGAAGGTTCGGAGCTTTGAAGCTAGGGTTAAGTATAGGTTATCTAAACTTGGTGAAAAAAATCCAAATTATAAAGATGGGACTAGCACATTAGAAAACACTGGGCTGGAAAGTAGGTTGTGTGTGAACCATAAGATTGTGCGGGTTGATTTCCTGCTATTCAAAGAGGATGTTTATTGTATGGAAGTTCCGTCCCATCCTTGGTTTTATGCAAATAATGTATTGGTACACAATTGTTCTTTTTGTAACACCAATTCTTTATTTGGAAAGTCAGGAATCAGATACCGCCCTGTTTCTGCTGTTATAGATGAAATTGATTTTCTTGTTAAAAATTACGGTATTAGAAATATCAAGATTGCTGATGAATTGTTTTGTTTGAAAGAAGATCGTGTAGTTGCTATCTGTAATCAGATTATAGAGCGTGGTTACGATCTAAATATGTGGGCTTATGCTCGTATTGACACTATCACATTGTTAATGTTGGAAAAAATGAAAAAAGCAGGATTTAACCTTATAAGTTATGGAATTGAATCTGGTAGTAAACGTGTGTTACAACAAGCACATAAACAATATAATCCTAATTCAGTAATGAGTGTAGTTAAAATGACAAGAGATGCTGGTCTAATCCCACAAGGGAATTTCATTTTTGGTCTGCCGGAAGATGATTTTGGTAGTATGCAGCAAACATTAGAAATGGCATTTGCTATCGAAACAGAGTGGCCTAATTTCTATGTCGCAATGGCCTACCCTGGATCAAGGTTGTATACTGAAACAGACCCTTCCTTATTGCCTGCTAAATGGTCTGGATATTCTCAATATTCCTATGATTGCCAACCTCTACCCACTAAGTATTTAACACCTACAGAGGTCTTAGCTTTTAGGGACTATGCCTTTCACGCTTACTTTGAAAATCCAAAATACTTAAAAATGATGCAAGATAAATTTGGTACAAGTGTTGTTAGCCATATTAAAAATATGACTAAAATCAAACTAAAAAGGAAACTGTTGGGAGATTAATAGAATGAAAATAAACTGGCCTTTGATGGATAATAATATTATCCAAGATGATTTAGATGTTGTTATTAATTTTTTGAAAGGAACCCCAAGACTTACTCAGGGTGAACAGGTTATTGCTTTTGAAGAAGAATGGTCTAAATGGCTTGGAGTTAAATACAGTGTGTTTGTGAATTCTGGTGCTTCTGCTAACTTTATCACAATGCACCTTCTACGGGCTTCTGGTATAACTGGAAAAGCTGGAAAAGCTATTGTTCCAACACTGGCATGGGTATCTGATATTGCATCTACTCTTTCTGCTGGATTTGATCCTGTGTTTGTTGATATTGATCCTGATACTTTAGGTATGGATACAGGACAAATTATATCAAAAATAGATGAACAAACAAAGGTTATTTTTCTAACTCATGTACAAGGGTTCAATGCTTTGAATTGGACGTTGCTTGGAATATTAAATGAAAATAGAATCATTTTGATAGAAGATTGTTGTGAATCATATGGTGCTACTTTTAGTGGTAATAAGATTGGGACTTTTGGTTTAGTTTCCAATTTTTCTTTTTACTACGCACATCATATGAGCACAATTGAGGGAGGTATGATTTGCACTGACAACCAAGGGGTTTATGATATTGTGAGGATGTTGCGCTCTCATGGGATGAGTAGAGAAGCAAGATCAGGTAATATTCGTACTGATTTAGAAGAAATGTATAAAGACTCACTCACACCAGATTTCATCTTTGGCTACCCATCATTTAATTTCAGGAACACAGAGATCGGTGCTGTGATAGGAAGAAATCAACTAAAACGATTAGATAAAAATAACGCCAAACGTGTACATAATTTTGATGTGTTTCTACACTGTATTAATTCATCCAAATACAAAATTGATTTTGACATAGATGGTAATTGTAACTATGCTTTTCCGTTGATCTTGAAAGAAGCCAATGTTGCTTTTAGGGATAGACTTGAAATTGCTATGAAAGATGCAAATATTGAATTTCGTAGAGGCAGTTCAGGTGGTGGGAATCAATTAAGACAGCCTTATCTAAGCAACATTGATTGGAGTCCAGAAGACTACCCAAATGTTGAACATGTCCATTTCTTTGGTTATTATATTGGAAACTACCCAACATTAACAGATGATAGAATTATGGAGTTATGCAAGTTCTTGAATTCAGTTGAGTAATTATATCTTTCTTTATTTCTGCAGCCATATTTTGTGTATCCAACACGATAGTTGTATCCTGCATCATAGGCAAAATACATTCCATAACACGTTCTTCTAATATTTTACATCTAAGTCTCATTGTATTTTGATGTGTTTGGATGTTATCTTGCGGGTATTTTACAGGCAACTTCAATTTATAAATAGGTTCATACTGTTTATATAACTCATCTATAATTGCATGTTCAAATGCATCTTTTGCTAATTGCTCAACCCAGTGTAAAAGAACTGAACATTGATTTAGACAACTATCAAGTGTTGCTATTTTAAGTGGTATTGTTTGTTCAGTATGGTTAGTTTTGTCTATAAGAGAACACACTGCATGGTAAAAATATAGTTGGTTACGTACATGGTAAACCCAAATTGAAATGGGGTTTGGTGGCAAGTCTTCTATTTTCTCTATTTTAAATGGTCTGCTATGATGTCTGTAATAAAATGCAATACTATCTACAAAAGATGCTTTATGTTTACCCAAAAAGAATTTCGCTGCCCACAGACTATCCATATCAACTTGTAATGGTTCGCATGGCCACAGCGTTTGGTATACTTCTTTTCTAAACAATCCAAATATAAAAGGTAGCGTTTCCCTACTGTGAATGACTTTACAGAAATTCTCGTAATAATACGTTGAGTTATACACACCATCTTTGTTAGTAATAAGATCCTGCTCAACTTGGTTACCTGCATTAATATACCTACCATTAGTATACGCCATATCGACGCTTTCATTCATTTTTAATTCATTAGCTAATACTTTGATATAATGATAGTTTAGAAGATCATAAGCACATACTACTGTAATAAACTCACCTTGTGCCCCTAAGATGAGTTTATTAATGGCCCCCTCTGTTGATCTCTGTTGAGTATCAGTATATACTTTTATTCTATTATCCTGTTGCGCCATAGCTTTACAAACTTTTACTGTATTATCCGTAGACTGGTTATCCAAGATTAACAGTTCAAAATCTTTGTGTGTCTGGTGTACTATAGAATCCAGCATCTGTTGTAGAAAGTTTGCCGTTCCTACTGAATTATACACAGGTAATAGAATGCTTACTTTTGACATGATTACACTTCTTCTGCTTTTGGTGTTGCTGGAGTTGACGCTTTCTTTGTTTCAAAGTTATCAGCTCTTTGTTTTTGTTCTATTTCCTGTCTGATATCTTTGACTGCTCCTGGGTTAGTATCCTCTGTTAAAGCAAAATTTTCTTCTGTTAAATTGTCAATTGCTTCATAGATGACCAGTAATTTTTCATCTGCTAAATCAGGCAACATTCGTTTAGATATTACCTTAGCCATCTCTTTTTTGAAGTTGATTTCTGGTACTAGTTTATCAGACATAATAGCGTTTTCAAGGCCCTGAGATAAGTCATCAATACTAAAATCTTTGGATCTTGATATTCTAACATCTTTAAACCAACCATCCCTGCCCTGCCATTTGAGCCAGTATTTGATTATACCTAATTCAGTTTCAGTTAAATTCTCGCTCTTCTTTGATAGTACCAGACTTAACTGTTGGTACTCATACCTTAACGCCACACCAGATCGTACCTGATCACTTTTCTCATGTGCATGTATGCCAGATAAATGAGCTAGTTGGAAAACCTCGCTGATTTTCTTACTCATCCAGCTAAGTATTGCCTCAACAGGTTCAAGTACTTCCGACTCAAGCCAGTCTGGTTTTGTCCATTCGCCACCAACTGGGTCAGGGTCAAATTCAAGTATTGCAGTTACACCAACTTCATTATTAATTGGCGCACTTCCTTCCTTTTCCATCGGTCTACGTGCTTGTGGGAATCCGGCAAATTTAATAACTTCTTCCCCATAAGAGATATTCCGTATGATACTTGCAGTAATTCTGGAAATCTCTTTGATATCAGATACACCAATGTATGGATTGACAACACTCTTTATATTTTGAAACCAGAGAAAGGGTATTTCCCCTAATGGATTATCACCTGAATCTACCAAAATTGGTTCAGCACCACCAAGTACTGCATTGTATGGCTGTCCTGGTTCATCTGCATATTTATTGTCGCCTGGTTTTGGTTTGTAATCAGATGTATCCTTATGTTTATGTACATTAAATGGTGATGGGGCACCTTCAGGCAATTCCCATATCTCCCATTTATCTTGCCACCATAGTAAATACCTATTATCAAAATCCAACAGTTTTAAATAAGTCAAAGTTGGTCTATTAGTTACTGGATGCCGTTCGTGTTTCCAATCGAGTATATTTGGTAATGTAAATAAAGCGCAGTAGGGGTACACACCTTGTTCAATATCATCTTTTAACACTTCACTTGTACTATTTGGTTTATCGATTAAAACACCCACTGCTCCATAAATAGCAGCCATCTTCTGTGCCTCATTAAGAAACACATCAAAATTAGTCCCATATAAGTCAGCGTCTTTGAGAAACATTTTCCATAATTCATTCCCTGCTAATGCGCCTAAATCTCTCACTGCTGGCTTTTCTGTTAAATAGAAATTAAATAGATCAATAACTATACTGGAATAATTGAAGCATATGCCTTCATCTTGTCTTGCACGCCAGTTTGAATCACTTTCTCTTTGATGTTTTTGTAAACTGTAGTCAATAAAGGGGGTTCCTCCTGAATATGCAAGACCGAAAAAAGCCCAATTTTTAATATATTCCGCATGAACTTCGTGCGTTTGTTGTAGTGTAGCGATATCCATTGTTTTGTTCTCCTCAAAGTTTAAATTGTTATTATTTCCAATATAATTTATTTGGGGGTCTACGAACATATCTTGTTTTATTTGCCACCCAGTTTAAAAACTGTGAAACACTATCTGTGATATCATCAGGTCCATAAGAAGGGAATAAACAAAGTTGGTCTTTTGTCTCTTCCAACCAGTGTGCTGTAGTTGGTAAATATACTTTACCTGATTCGAATTGTCCAGACACAGCATCTAGTCGTATGGCTTTACTTAGATTTTTTGTTGATATTTCAATGACAGGTATTGTTGTTTCTCTTTTAAGGTGTTGTATAAGAGATGTTCCTGATCCCCTATCTTCTATAAGATGTGCTGATGGGGTTGGGTTGTGATTTTCATGCAACTCTTTGACTTTTTTAACTAAAGTAGGAAACTCCATTTTTTTGTTACATACGTCAATTAAGTAATAGCCATTTTTTGCAACAACCCATACAGTTCCTGCAGTTGGATCATGTAGTTCATCTTCTTTTTGTGCTGTATCCCAACTTACAACTACTTTTATAATTTCTTCTTCTGGTGGTAATTCCGTATAATAATTTAACCAGTCGTATTTGATTATGCCTCCTTCTCGCACAATTGGTTGTTGTTGGTAAAGAGATTCCCAGTTATAAGATTTTTGTACTGCTTTGATATTATCTAACATTTTTCGTGTGTACATACTAGGGCATATAGCTTCACCAACTTTTCTTCCTAATATATCATTTTCTTCTGCTACTGCCTTTAATTCAATAATTGTCCAGTTTTCAAAGGGGTATTCATTGAGTACATGACCTGTCAAATCGTCCAAATGCCATCTGGTATTTATGATTATAATACTTCCATCTGGCCTAAGCCTTGTGTATAAGACAGCTTTATACCATTCCTTGACTTTAGCACGGGCTATCTTTGATTCAGCATCTTCACGACCTTTGAAGGGGTCATCAACCAAAAATATATTTGAGCCACGGCCTGTGCCAGTAGAAGATAGTCCGATACTATAATAATGCCCTCTTTGTTCTGTTGCAACATGCTTTGATGATTTGATATCTGGGGATACTGTGCAATTTGGGAATACTGCTCTGTGAATTGATCCTTTAAATTGATCTCTTACTACAGCACCAACTTCGTTTGCTCTTTCTTGGTTGTAAGTAGCTGATATTATTTTCCAATCAGGGTGTCTACCAATGACCCATGGAGGGAAGAATTCTGAGGTAAGCATCGTGTTATGTACAACGATATTTTGTATGGTAAATGAGCGATCTTCTTCTACTAATAGACATCTACATTTTTGTTTACCCGTATTTTTAATTGATGTAATTGTATCTGGCAAATAATAGGGAGAGTTTGCTTCCTGGTTGGAATGGTATTCCACATCTGATTTTCGTACTATAGCAAGTGAATCGTTTACATTTAATTTTCCTGCCTCTACCCATCCACTAATAGTTAAAAAAGGATGGTCTTTAGCCGAACATGGGTTTCTACCAGAACGTGTATTTAATTGTATTGTTGGTAAATAACCTTGTTTATAAACTTTTAGAACTTTTCTTGGTCTACGTTTATGTGTTATTACATAGTCTCCAACACAGACATCTTTTAATTTTTTGTAACTCCCATCCCTCATTAATACTGGTTCTTCTTCCCAACAGGGCTTCCCATGTTGTGGAGGGGCACTAATCAGAAGTCTTCTGATGCGACCAGCTTCAACAGCTTCTAAAGCTGATGCAATAAGTTCATGCATAGGTTCAGCACGATACTTTGGGTATTGCATACCTATGTAACTTAATAAACTTGAGCTTGCTACCTGGTATGGAGTTATATTATCTTTATTTGATTGTTTCATATTCAGCATCCATTGTATTTGGATCATCTAGTCCAAGTATTTTATCATACTTACCACGATCTACCTGTTGTCCACGTACAATTGCATCAAGTTGGGCTTGGTCGAGTTTATGCACATGCTCCATTCTTCCTTCTATTTTTTGTGGTTGTTCAATATGTGCATGTCTTCGAAAGTCATTTGTTTTTTGTAGATGTATCTTAGATGCGTATATTGTTGCTGGCATATTTCCACCATCTATTAAATCAAATAATTTATCTTCAACCCAATCCTCTTTTTCATCTTGAAGTGCTTCTATTTCTGCTCTAAAATCTGGATTTTTTTTGTACCAATCACTTACAACAGCTCTTTTCATTCCCATAGCATCACATGTATTTGTGACGTTAAAGCGGTTGGCTCTAAACTCCTCCAAAAATTTTTTTTGTTTTTCTTGCAATTTAGTAGCTGCAACAGCTGAATGTATTTCTATACGTTCTGCAAGTCTGGGGCGGGTAAGATGTTGGAGGCTTTTATACTCTTTTTTAAACCCAAAATCGGTTTTCTGCCAATAGCCAATGCTTTTGGAGGTAAGATCTTTTGCTATTTCTGCAAGAGCTGATACTATTGAATGCTCTGGATTAGCATATATCTCCAGAAATTGTTTTTTCTGCTCTTCGTCATGCTCGTGCTTCTTATCCCAGTCTGCTTTTTTCTTACCTTTTTTTATAAATCGTAGCTCTTCAAATTCAGCTGCGAATCCTGCATCTGATTCAGTCCATTTATAAACATGTTGGCGAGTAAATCCAACTATTTTCACAGCTTTGTTTATGGACATTCCCTCTTTTCTGTACTCAATCATAAATTTTTCTTGTAGAGCATCTTTTTCTTTATCAGTGAGTTTTAATTTTCTTTTTTTCTTGTTTATTCTCTGTGGAGGGATAATTCCTTTTAATTCTTTTGGCATCTTTGGCATGGCATTTCGCCTCATTTCGTTGATTTTATGGCTTTTATTCCAAATAAATAAAAAAATCTTTTCCAACTATTTTAAATAGTTAGTTCTGTTTATGGCTTATTTTGGTACTTCCCATGAAAAAAAGACTTGACTTTTCCATAAAAGTATGGTATGTTATTTGGCAGTACCATATCATACTAAAAAAAGGATGTCAAGCTTTATTTTTAATTTTAAGGAAAGGGGGGGCATAATCACATATCTTGGTAAAGGTTCCATAATGTTCGGCGGAGGAATCGCCGCTGTTTTAGGGCGTGGGCAACGCCTTGTGCATAGCACAGAAGCCGTCTGCTTTAACTGACGGAGTAGTCACCACATATTGGAATATATAATGGTTGGATAAATTTAAAAACAGTCTGGAAAGACGAGGGTAGGAAGATGGCAATTAAGCCACTCAGTAATAAAACAAATTTAAAAATAGCCTGGAAAGGCAAGGAGTAGTAAAATGGCATTAGTATATAAATCATTGGAAGATGGTTCTGGAATCAAAATGGATGAAAATGGAGATCCTTTGGTTGTCGATGATGAAAAAGATGAAAAAGAATTTGGTGTAAGGGCACTTGATCTCTATAACAAAATTCCTGCATTACAGGCGGAAGCCAAAGCATATAGGGAAGAGCGTGATAAACATAAAACAAAAGCGGAAGCATTTGGAGAATTGGACCCAGAAGAGGCTGTTGCTAAATTGAAAGCTCTTGGTGACCTAGATATAGAGGAAGCAAGAGCAGCATTAGATACTGTTGCTAATTTAGGAGATGCCGACAGAGAAATAAGCGCCGAAATTGACAAGGCAAAAAAAGCAACTGCTGATGGGTATAAAACCAAAATCCGTGATATCGATGAAGCGTGGAGTAGAAAAGCACAAGTTTTGAAAGAAACTGTGTCAGTTAAAGATGCTTCAATTCGTAGGTTACTAATTAAAGGTGCTTTTGATAGTAGTGTTTTCATTAAAGACCAAACAGTATTGCCATCCGAAATTGCTTATAACACTTTTGGTAAGTATTTTCAAATTGATGAAGATACTTTAAAGGTATCTGCTATTGGTTATGATGGTGAAAAGGTTTTTAGTGTTGCTAATCCTGGTGAATTTGCTTCTCCAGAAGAAGCTATTGAACTACTCATCGAGCGTTATCCACAGAGAGATAGTATTATGCGTACCACATCAGGTGGTTCTGGTGCTGGGGGAAATACAAGTTCTAATAGCGCAAAGAAACAACAGCTAAAAGCACTTGTGGGAATGGCGCCGGCAGCACGTTTAAATGAGTTAAGACGCATCAATGCTCAGTAATTTTGGAAAAAAGCACTGTGGCCTGAGAGAACCACTCTGAAGTATTAGTTTTTTATATTTTTATTTGTGTTATTATTAACTTTAAATTTTTATGGAGGTATTTTTCATGGCTTTATCATTAATTGAATCTGCCAAATTGGCACTTGGAAGAGATGAGACTCTCAAGGCTACCGTGATGGAACTGTATGCAAAAAGTTCTGATCTTCTGCAGTATATGCCTTTTGAAAGCATTTCTGGTAACTCTATGGTTTTCAATAGGGAGCAAACGCTTCCTGCTGCTGGTTTTCGTGCCCTAAATGAAGCGTATACAGAAGGTTCTGGGACAGTAGATAGAGTAACCGAGGCACTGGCTGTTGCTGGTGGGGATCTTGATGTTGATGTTTTCCTTATCAAAACAGGTAATGCTGATCAGCGTGGTACCCAAGAA
>Ga0222667_1000620_pt1 | contig 14779 bp, 19 predicted proteins | sample AntAcemetagen657_FD_179854 | JGI IMG/M metagenome (GOLD analysis project Ga0222667, IMG submission 179854) | Saline water microbial communities from Ace Lake, Antarctica - #657 | ecosystem: Environmental > Aquatic > Non-marine Saline and Alkaline > Saline | place: Antarctica: Ace Lake... | reverse complement strand
GGAGCAGATGGTAGACCTATAAGTAGTAAGGGTGGCGGAAGTGGAAGTTATAGCGGTGGAGGTTATACAAGCAATAGTAGCGAATCAGGAGGGTTTAGAGCCTATCTTGAGAAAAATGCTCCAGAAACGCTTAGTATGCCAGTAGAGGGAGAATTTGTAACAAGTGAAATGGGGTATTTCGAGCAAGTACAAGGTAGAAAGAAATTCAATGAAGCTGTAGATAAATTTGAAAGGTTTGGGCATTGGGCTTCACCGGATTTTAACAATCCAGACGAAGTAGCTGTGTTTGATCAGTATTCTAATGTAGATAATAGTTTAGGTAGATTCGGAAATAATATAGTTGGAGTTGCTACATCAGCATTTTTAAGTGGTAAAGGTGTAGGTATACCAAAAATACAACCATTAGCAGAGGGTGAACAGGCTACACAAAAAACTGCATATACTGGTGATTGGAAAACAGATAATAAGATTAGAAAGCTATTAGCTGGTGAAAATATAAGTAGAGCTGATATGTCTGAAAGAAAAACAGCCGATGCAGCAGAGAAATATATCTATGATAATAATTTAACTGTCGAATCAGCAACCGCAACTGTAGATATATTTGACGACACTAAAACTAATGGCATATCAGCTTCAACAGCGTTAGCTACTTTAAAAAATAAAGATCCATCAGACAAAAAACTTAAAGCTGGATTGGCCGAAGTAGAAGCCTTATTAAAGGGTACTGCCGATGGTAGAAAATTATTACAGGATAACCCGAATATGGTTAAAGATTTTTATAACACAATTTAATGGGATTTTTAGACTCCTTTAAAAAATTTGCGGTTGATCAAAAAGATAAGTATGTTCAACAATTAAACGATATAAAGGAAAGTAGACCAGAGTTAGTACCGGAGAAACCAAAGGAAACTATGCCCGCTGGTAAAGCGCTTGAAGTAGGTAGTAAGTTTTTCACTCCGTTAATAGAAACTGCAAAGAAGGCTGAACCGTTGGTTTGGTCTGTTAAACGTGGTATTGAAGCTACTAGGGCAGTAAATGACAGAGAGAAGGCGACAAAAAAACAACAGACAACAGACTTGCTTAAAAGTGGACAGGATTTTATAGATAAGACACCTGTAGACATAGCAACAAGTGAAATAAAAGATAAGGGTATTATTAAATTTTCTAAAGACTTAGATAAATCTATATATTTAGGATTTAAAAGCTCACGATCTCAAGCCTCTAAATCATTAGCCGGTGGAGTTAAATACATGGGGGAAAAAGGAATAGATGATGTTAAAAACATGGCTTATAGGATGGCTTTTCCGGGATTAAGTGATGAGGGATTAAGTAAGTTAGGTATTTTAAGTGTAGCTCCGGGGCAATCAGAACCATCAGGAATATCTGATTATGAAATGAATATTAGAAAAGGAATGGTTGAATTGGCTGATAAGGTTATATTGGCTGAGAACGAAAACATAGAAAAGTTTTATAAAGAGACACCATATAAATATATGACAAGTCTAACTGCTGGTACTATATCAATGGTGGAAGCGTTAGGTTTAGCATATATAAGCGGTGGTTCTACATTGCCTTCTGCGGCTTTTGCAGCACAGGAATTTGGATCATCGTATTCTGATTATAGAGATGAGGGCTTTGACCCAAGGGATGCAACTCTACCGGCAGGGATAAAAGCTATTACAACATTCGTTACAGAAAAAATAGGAATGGATTTTCTACTTGGTAATATGGGTAGTAAGATAGTATCAAATAGAGCAGCCAACTTCCTATTAAAAGGTGGCATAAGTTCATTCACAGAAACAGCAGAGGAGGTTATACAGCTTGGCGCTGGTAACATTATAGACAATTCATTTTTAAAAACTTGGGACTTAGAAGGTAATAATTTCTTCACAAAGGGTGCAGACGCAGTTGCTAAAACATTCGAAGGCTGGGTTGAAACAGCGTTAGTAACAGCTCCAATAGGATTTTTTCCGGGTGCTATGGGTGGAGATATATTCTTCCAAATGAATACAAAAGAGGAGGCAAGTGTAATAGCTACAATAAGATCGATAGAAAAGCAAATGGGTGTAGACAAAACTAAGGCTACAGAAATGTTTATACAGTTAAGAGATTTTGCATTTAATACGTTTGATCAAGTTAAAAAAGATACAAGAGGCTCTATACCCGCTGATTTTGGGCTTGGTAAAGATATTACACCAGAGGAAATGATAAATCTACCAGAGGAATCTAAAGAAGCGATTAAAGCCATATTAGAATCAGACCTAACCACAGATGTGAAAAATAGAGAAGTGGAAGCTATTGTACAGTTAGCCAGAGTAACTGGTGTTGAGGTCGAAGAGGGGTCAGGTATAATTAAGGCAGATGAAGCTCATAAGCTACAATCTAAATTAGCTGAAATAGACACTAAGGAAGCTGTATTAGAAAGGTTTGATACAAAAGACCTTAGAATGTTTAGAAGCCTTAAACAAGCGTCAGAGAGACTTGCAGAGGGTGATATAGAGACTATTCGTGCTGAGAATCCACAATTAGTTGAAAGTGTTGTAGAAAGGTATAACGAAGTAACTGGTGCTGAGTTAACAGATGAAGATGTACTTGCAGAGATACAGGTATTTCCTACTAAAACTGAAATAACAGCATTAAAAAGAGAAATTAGAGGAATAGAAGAAGCAGTAGCGCGTGAGAGTGGAGAGATAGTAACTCAGGAGGACGCTGTTAAGTTTATGCAGAAACAAGAGAGAGCTAAGAGAAAAGAGGGCTTAATCGAATCTAGGAAGTTTGAGAAGGAAGTAGAGGCTAAGGTTAAGAAGGAAGAGAGGGTCAAAAGAACAAAGATAAAAAAAGCTATTGATAGACAAATAAGCAGTATTAGAAAAGTACGAGAGAAGGCAAAAAGACCTAAGAGTAAATATACCGCTGAGGTAAATGAAGAACTATCAAAAATAAAGGCATTTTCAGAATTAACTTCTGAGCAGGCTTTTATGCAAGTCAGGAACTTACAGGAAAAGTATGGGGATACACCACCGGAACACATTATATTGAGAAATAAATTAATAACTACATTCGCGAACCTAAAAAATCTAAATACCAAGCAATTAAACAATGCGCTTAATTTTATAGAAAAACTTAAAGCTGAGGGCGTAGAGGGTGCTTTCGTAGAACAACAGGAAATAAACAACAAGGCTCAAGAAGCTTCCGACGCAGTAGTCGATAGTCTTCTACATGAGGAAGTTAAAAAAGGTGAAAGTAAGGAGGATATATTAGAACAAGCCTCTAAGGGGGAATATGTACCCAATGGTGTAATGAGAAAGTTTTGGAATCTTACATTTAGAGCTAATTCTAAATGGCTACATGGCTCTAAGGGTTTAAAGAATTTTATTGATGATTTTACGAAAACTAAGAAAAATGAAACAGGAGAAGGTAGGGTTCAAAAATTACTTGATTATACTAGGGAGGGTGGTATAGAAGATGATATTAACGCACACTTTGGAGATAAGTTTAATAAATTATATGTTAAGTTTTTTATACCAAAAGGTATAAAGGGTACAGGGGCTTTAGCTAGGCAGATAAACAAGGATGGAAAAAAGAAATACCAATTAACTGAAACAGGTAATAAATATTCCAAAGCTCAAATAAGAGATGCTTATGCTCTTACTTTTACTCCGGATCACTTAAAGGTTTTAAAACAGCAATTCGGAAATGATATTGAAAGCAAATTAGAAAGCATATTAACCGAAAAGGATAAACAGTTTGTCCAAGAGAAATTTAAACTGTTTGACGAGATGTATGAGATGTACAATGGGGTTTATAAAAAACTTAATGGTGCTAATCTTGGTAAGGTAAAATTTTACAACACAGTAGTTAGGAAAGGATATGTAAAAGAAGCAAGCGACTTTGGTGTAAATAATAAATATCAAGCATCATTAGCAAAATCTAGTCAGTATAATCGTAGTAAGAATGAGCATTATTTTGTTCTACAGAATGATTTACAATCTATGATGGAATATACATCAGATATGGCAGCGTACGTTGCTAAGGCTGAGAAATGGACTATAAATGATAAGGTATGGAAAGATAGTAGAGTAAAACTTGCTTTAGACGCTAAGTTGGGAGATTATAGTAAAAAGTTTCAGAGTGTAATAAGCCAACAACACAAGCTGGAAGCAGGTGTAGGATTAGGTGAAGTTAAATTTAAAGCAGTAGACTGGATGGCTAACAATTATATTAAAGCCTCATTGATGATAAAATTAAAAGCTATTGTGAATCAGGCTTCATCAGGTGTGTTAGCTGTGGAACATATACCACCTCATTTATGGGCTAAATATATGGGTAAATCATTATTAGATTTACCTACATTAAAAAGCCACAAAATATTAACTAAAATTAGTGCATTGTATAGGAATCGTGGTATGGCTGGTGCTAAGGCAGATATTAACGCAATAACAAATTCAAATGAATTTAAAGTCGCTATGGGAGTCCCTAATTGGGGTAATATAGCTATGCTTAATATTAGATTTGGAGATAAGCTCGGTGTACTAATAGCCGGATATGCGGATTATAATTATCAGTCAGACAGAATCAGAAAAGATAATCCCACATGGTCTGATGGGAAAATAGAATCCGAAGCTGTATTAGCTATGGAGCGTCATGTTTCTAGCACACAGCAGTCAATGAAATCTGAGGACAGAAGTTTAATGCACCAAGACATGAATAGCTTTAGTAGACTATTCTTTAAATATCAATCTTCACCATTACAGTATCAGGCTAAGGCTAATCAGTATGGTAAGGCATTTTTTATTGGTCGTGGTTCAAGAATAAAAAATCTAAGAAACTTCTTTTTGTTCCATTCGATTATGCCTATGATGTATACTTTTATATTAAATGGATTTTCACTTGACGATGATGATTTGAAAGAAATGTTTTTTGCTGGCTTAGTTGGTAATGTAGGTTCATTACCACTATACGGTAAGCAGATTGTAGATATAGCTAGATGGGCAAAAGGATTAAAAGTTTATGAATACAAAGAAACAATCTTTGGTAGATTATCAGAGGCAACTAAGTCTATACAGGACACAGCAGATAAAATAAAAAATGGAGAAATATTATCTGCAACAGATAAATTCTATTTAAGAAAAAGTATATTCACAATGGGTATGTTCTTTACAGGAATCAATGCTACCACAATAGAAGATATGGCTTATGGTGTATCTAAGGTTAATAGCGATATTATAAGTTCTGCAAAATTAATATCTGGGTACACTAGATACAGCGTTGAGGGAAGTTACGAGGGCGATGATAAGTCAATATTTGAAAAATCTAAAGATAAAGAAGAATCAATATTTGATAAGCCATCAGGTAGTGGGTCATCTATATTCGATTAAATTAAATAATATATAAGTCCTAAAAACAATATCCAAAATGGTATTGACACCCATAAAGGTGTATGTGTTTCAAATACACTATATTGACTACGCCAATTAGCATATACGAAGGCTGAGACTATTAGAACAATAGCTCCTAGTAAAATACATAAATTAAATAATAAATCGTTCATAATAATAAAGTTAGTTCATTCTCAGTATATACATTTAATTTTTAATGTCAAGCAAAAATGATTTTCAAACCACATACAGGAACATTAGGACTCACAGATGAAATGAAAAAGCGTGTAAATGCTTTTGTAGTTTTATGTAAAGAAAAGGAGCTTAATATCAAAATCACAGAAACATGGCGCACAAAAGCAAGGCAGTTATATTTGTGGGCAAAGGGAAGATACGTCTCTCCTAGTTTAGAAATGGAATATTTAGGTTATGATGACCCGAATATTTACTCTAAACCAAAAGAGCCGAGAGTTACATGGACACTAAAATCTAATCATATAATCGGTGAGGCTATTGATATATGTTTTGTAGTAGGAAGTGGAATATCTTATAGCGGTAACTGGGACGCAGTTTATGATGTAGCTGAAAGTGTAGGTCTACAATCCCTATTTAGAATATACGGAATAGATAAACCGCACTTAGAATTAAACCATGATTGGTCTCCGGCAGACGAAGATCAGAAACAAATTATAGCAAGTTTAGAAGCTAATTTCAAAACACACTCAGACCTTGTACACAATGAACTGAAAAGATGGAATGAATGTAAGAAGTTATTAGCAGAAGCTAAGAAGGTTGTCTATAAACCATATAGGATTATATAGCAAGTTAAAACGCTTGACAAAAAAGATATATAGGTTTAGTGTTGAACAAATAAACCAAAACATATATGGAAATTAAACCACCAAAAATTAAGAGAGATACAATGAAAAAAGTAATCTCTCTTTTTGATACACATATTCCGCATCAAATAGACTTAAGTGGAATATATCGTTTTTTAAAAGATGAAAAGCCGGATGTATTAATTCTGGGAGGAGATATTATGAATGTAGATTCATTGTCTCATTGGTCATTAGCCGGAAACAAAAGACTCACATTAGAAGGCAAGCGATTTAAAAAAGAATGTGATGAGGTTATCAAAGTATTAGATGCTCTCAGAAAGGCTGTAGGTTTAGGATGTGAGTTAATTTACCTTGAAGGAAATCACGAAGATTGGATAAACCAATATATAGAACAAAACCCTGCTATGAAGGGTATTATCGATCTACCTTTAATATTAGGGTTAAAAAGCAGAGGAATCAAATGGATTCCGTATAGGAATAAGGATAACTACTTTAAGGTTGGTAAATTATATTTCACACATGGAGAATATGTAAACAAATATCATTCCGCCAAAATGCTTCAAACATGGAATTGTAATATCCGGTATGGGCATTTACATTCACATCAAGTATCTACAAAAACATCAAAGAGAGGTATAGGGGATTTTCATAAAGCCATATCTGTACCCTGTTTGTGTAAGGATGGAGATTATCTAGGAGGTAAGAGTAATAATTGGGAGCATGGTTTTCATATAGCGTATGTAAAACCAAATGGAAACTTCTTTGAATATATTGTCCCGATTATAGATGGCGAGTTTTATTTTAACGGAAAGATGTACTAGGAGGCGATTTAAGACACACAAAATTAAAGAGGGTAACGATACCCTCTTTTTTAGTATACTCTTGTCTAACGAGCTTTAAACTACTCTGTGTGGCTCATTAGGTCGTTGGTTCTTACTTCCATCTCTTCCTGTATCTCTTTTAGTTCATCTATATCGAATTTTACTGTTTCTCTAGGTTTGTCAAATAAGTATTTATGTCTTCTTGGAAACTTCTCCTTAAACCATTCTCCAGCCTCTACCGGATTCTTGTGCCATTTATTCATATGACAATGATAACAAAGGCACTTTAAGTTTAACGGATCAAACCTAAACTGATTACCGGCACTAACAGGTATAACGTGAGAAGCGTGAGCATTAGCTCCCTCGCAAAAAGTTCCGCACCATTGGCATATGAACTTATCTCTAGTTTTAACGAATACCTTTACTGCTTTTTCTGTTTTTAGTTTTTGTAATTGTAATGGACTTTTTCTTTTTTTCATTTTTAGTAAACATTTGATTTAAACATTAATTTTATAATTCCTATTAGCCATATATCCATAAGGATTAGATAAGATATAAAAGATAATATACCTATACCAATTACTATCTCGGCGATTTTTTCTTTAGACATAATTAAATATAAGTTACATCAATTTTGCTATCTTCTGTATCTTCTGTGATATGGTCGAAAGCTCCTACTTCATCTGCCTTTTTTAATAAGCGATAAAGCTCATAAGCATAATTTTCATTATCGATCCAAAGTGTATTATCTTTACCTCTACCTCCTTTTTCATCTGAAAACGAGGCAAACTTACCATCGAATATTTGTACTACTAGTGTTGGTATTTTAAATGATTTGTATTGTTTTTCTTCCATTAGATTTCATCACCTATACGGCTTTTATTATAGGATAAAAGTGAGCGTAGAACTTCAATTAGTTTCTCTTTGAAGCCCTTTTTATAATCAGCAGTATGGTACTCACCAGAGTGTGTTATTTGCTCTCCGATAAAATCAGACCATTCCTTGCCAGCCTTAGCTTGAGTAGTTTGGAAAGCATCACTACCCTCATATCCTATTTTTAATTGAGCAAGTTTTATATCACGAATTTCCTTTTCGTGTTCTTTGCGTGATTTTAACCTCCCCCATTCCTTTGCGTCTGTATCTAAAGCCTCTTTCGTCCAAGTACAGAATTTATCTAATCTGTCTAATATTTCAGGTAGATTCATTGTAAAGTTTTTATAAAAGTATAAGCTATAATATCCATTTGCTCTTGCATTATCTCTTTTTCGCAATTAATAGTCAAGACATCTTCATCGTGTTCCAACCTCCCTTTTACAAATTTCTTTAAAGCGGAGGTTTTAAACCTATCTAAGTATTTTGAAAATTCTACAATTAATATTTTATCCTCTGTTGTTAGTTCTGTTTTCATTTTTTGTTTTTTAAAATTCTCCCTCTTGTACTTGTAGGCATTTTAGACCTAATTTTCTCCAACCCTCGACTGTTTGGTTTCTGTCATCTAAAACAAATAATACATTATACTTATCTTTGATACGATTTTCGTAGATTTCAGTTTTAATTTCAACGTCCTTTCTAGTGTCTCCTTTTGGGCGCATAAATAGCGTATCATAATTGATATGATTATTTTTTAACCACGATACAGTTTGATCTTTACAACCTTCATCTCTCCCAGATACAAGTAATATATTAGGACAGTCAACCGCAGAAAAAGTATCTATATGTTCATACATTCCCATAAAACTATAGGTATCCAATACCCCCTTAATTGTTTCGTCTACTTTATCACCACCCACCTTATCCCACTCAAAAGCTGTGCGGTCGGTCATATGACTAAGAGTCCCATCAATATCACATATAATACAATCAGGCAATTTAGGATTATATTTTATCGGGTCAGCATCAGGCGGTTTTAGAAATTGATTATACATTTTCATTATTACATCTTTACCCACACTACGCTCTCTTTTTAAGTCATTCTCGATACATTCTTTTAACGGAACATCTGTAAAATCCTTAGTCTCGATTTTTACTTTGATAGGAGTCCCATCGGGGTCTCTGTAATATTCTTTCCAATTTTCTATAAGCCCAGCTATTTGTACAAAATGCTTTTCGTGTAAATTAGTATCGTCTACAATTACATTAAATCCATTTAATATACACAACTCGATAAGCTCATTACGGCATTGAATAATATGTTTCTCATTATCCCTAGTCCAATGTCCATCGTCTAACATATCCCTCAAAGAGTCTTTATTTATACGTTTGTAAGTAGGGTATTTTTTTATGAACTCTTTAGCCCAAGTAGTTTTACCACTTGCCGGAAGTCCTTTAGTTATTATTATTTTCTGCATCAGCTATTGATATTGAGTTATTTAATATATCGTGATAAATTTGTGCAGCCTTACGTTGTGCAAGTCTGGCTAAGTTTTTAAAATGTATTGATTGAAACTTCTTTTGGATAGTCCAGATTTCCTCAGTTATTAGATCGTGGTATGCTGTATTTATAATCCGTCCTGTATGCTCCATATCTAATCGCTTCTCTACTTCGGGCTGTAACTTATCCATTACCTTTTTAACTCTAGGTAGGGTCATAAACTTATTTACTACCCACATTTCATTGTAAACGTCTGAGTGTTTATTATTACCGCCGAAAGTTACAGCGTTCTCTTCTTTAAAGTTTTCAGTTACTATTTTAGCATATGTTCTATGCCCCCATTCGTTTATAAAGTCCATGTTTTTAATTACAACCCCCTCCCCCTTGTCTCCGATAGTCGATTTCCCGACCAGTAATTTTATTTGATTCTCAGTCGGGTTGGTAAAAAGACCAAAGTTTTTAGGGGTATTTATCTCATACATATCCGCCATAGTGTGTACCGCACCTATATCCATCCTCTCGGACTTATTACATTTAACCTCTCCTTCTTCGTCTAATTCGTCCTCGCCATCTATCCAAATATCGTACATATACCATTTCTTATAGGCGGTTTCGTTGTATGATATTGTATGACGCACAAGCCACTCCCCGTATAATCTATATTCTGGGTGTTCGCTAAGTAGCTTGTTTACTCCCTCGTGGGATTTAACATAATCGCAAAACCCGTTAAAACCCTCTGTAATTTGATTATTTCTAGTACCCATTTTAATCTCTCCATCCTCCATCCAAATAGACGTGTTTGCACCATCTATTTTTTCTTGGATATGACACTCTCCGGATAATATGCCGTCGGTGTCCTCATGTCCTAGTCTTATAATTTTTGGATATTTTTTGAACATTTATTTCTTTTTGTTTTTGTCTAATAAATCTCTTAAACTTTTCAATAAACCATAACTTGTACCATCTTCATAGTAATATTGTCCACATGGATATTCTTCTTCCATGTCGGGCATAGCATAACTTAAACCTAGAAAATCCTCTAAAGCTTCTAGGCGTAGTTTTAAAACCTTATCTCCCTCCCTTAGCTCTGTTCTGTTTTCTTGTATGTGTTTATTTATATGATTCTCGTTTTTACAACGATCACCTGTTTCCTCGTTTATACGTTTGTGTGTGTAGTCTAAAGAGTCTTGGACTTTCTTGATTAATTTTTTGTTAAACATAGTATTTGGTGTTAGTTTTTAAATTATTATTTAGGTGGGCGATGCCGGACTCGAACCGACGACCAAGGAGCAAGCTCCCTTACTCTACCAACTGAGCTAATCGCCCTTATTTATATATATCTGCTGTACAAGATGTATTAGTAGCCCTAGTTGGCTGGAATAAATCTCCACGATTATAGTATCTTTTATTCATGGTATCTTCTACTTTCCACCATCCTTCACATTGAGGATTGTCTGATTTTAGATAAACCATTTCTCCGTATGTAAACAATTTCATTTTAGTTCTACCTACCAAATCTTGGCTTAATGCAATAGTTCTTTGCCACCTATTCATTTCACATAAGTCCTTTCCGCTCGCCCCGATACAGGGAGAATTATCAGTTTGTCCAATTTCGGGATTGTATGAAGTGAAGAATATGCCCTCTATTATTAGTTCTTGGGCTGTGTCGGGTCTGTTGTATCTACACCTATTGGGTCGTTCCGTAGAACCGCAATAGTTTCTCTGAATATATCTGCCTCTTCCTCGATCTTCTGCTTTTCTAAAACAAGCTCATTTACTTTATCTTGGTAGAAGTGTTGTTCCTCGTCTAAGTTTTTCCAATCCTCTTGCCTTTCGGTTACAAGAGCCTTATGGAAGTTTACAAGTTTCTGTGTTCTGTCCGGGATTTTTGCAAAGGCAAATCCTCCGAGCAATATGATAGCCACTATTGAGGCTATAATTATTTTAATGTTTTTCATTATTTTAGGTTAAGATTTATTATCGTGGTTAAGTTGTTTTTGTGTCATGTACATTATACCAAATATTAGACAGCTTAACAAAATTACTACAGACCCCATTTCCACAAATTTATATAAATAGTGCATTTTTACGACTGGTAATACTTGATTGGCTATCTCAAGTGTTGTAGCTTCGTTGATATTTAAATTGAGAGTTTTAATTGTCTCAATAATTTGTCCTACTTGATCTGATGTCATATTATTTTAGGTTAAAGTTTATTTTACATTTATCTAGCTCAACTCCTTTGAGGAAAGCGCATTGTTGGTTTATCTCGTATTCAGTATCATCCCAAGTCCTATTAGCGTCTATGACTTTGGCTGACACCCACATAGCTCCCAAGACTAGGAACGTACAAAACAATAATGTTGCTGTGTTTTTCATCGTGTTAAAGTATAGTTAAGAAATAAAAATTTGTCAAGCGTTTTGCCTTGCTTTTGTATTAAAAATCTGTTCTACATAATTTATAGTCTCATCTATAAACTTATCCTCGAATGTACCTTTACGGAAGTAACAAATATGATACCCACCTATTCCAAACTCTCTATCTTTTATTTCAATTACTGTAAACTTGGCTTTTTCCTCAGTAGTCATATCGTCCTTAAATGGAACTCTAAATCCTAACACTACTGTGTAGGCATCATGCCCGATTTTACCAGACCCTCTTAGTGAATTAATAGTACGGGGCTTTTTTAAATCATCATCACTACCCTTTTTTAAATGATGTATTACTACTATGGGTGTGGGTGTACTCTCACATATGGCTAGGATTTTAGCCGAAACTTCTGTCTGCGCCTGTACCTCGTGTAATTTGTTGTCTGTACCTATCTTATCAAAATTATCAATGAATGTCAAGTCTGGTTTTATCTTTTTTATAACTTCGTGGATTTTTTCAATAGGTGGATTATCTGTTATTCCTATCAAAACAAGATTTTCTATTTCCATTAATTCTTTCTTTCTTCTTTTGTAGGCTGATAGTTGCCCCTCGGATAATAGGCTCTTTTTCCGCCATAACTCTTTGGTGATCCCAGCATATTCTCTGGCGACCCTTGTATAGACACCATCTGTTGACATTTCTAAAGTTAAGTATAAAACCTTATGTCCGAGATTAGCATTTTTAACAGCCATATCAAAACAGAACGCAGATTTACCAGAGGCAGTTTCTCCGGCGAATACATTATAATGATTCTTTTCTATCGGGCTTATTTTTTTATCTAACTCATCAGTACCCCAAGTAAAAGGGTTATCGTTTATGTCATCAATCTTATCCACAGTAGGATTAGGTTTTTTTATTATTTTCTCTACGTCATATCCGCCAAACGCTTTAAGATAATCTATAGCCTCCTTAGTATCCATTTTACCATAAGCCATACATGCGTCTATTGTAGTACCGCTTCCATCTTTACCGGAAAAGCGATTTATATAGTTTTTTTCTATATTAACTGAGGCACTTGTAACTTCTCCTTTCTCTAATATAAAATTTTGCTTATTGACTTCTACGCCAAAAGATTGTAGAATGTCTAGTATTGGAATTTGTTTCAATTTGTCGATCTCATTGGTGCTTCTAACGTCCACAGAGAGACCAGCTATGGGGTCTAATTTCGACGTAACGTCTTTTTGGGTACTTGGATACCCTTCTAACATTTGAGGACTTATAAGAGGCTCTAAGAAGAAATATATGATCTTAATTTTAAAAGGTTCTTTCGGATTTTTCATATGATTAAATCCCGGAAAGCGTAAAACCTCGTTAGTAGAGCTTATTGCGGGATCTCCGTCAAAGAACTCGATTAAGCCTTGAATGATTTTATCAAACTCTTTTCTATCCATCATACCTACCTTCCAGTACAGATGATAGCTACGTTTACTCTCGATTATTATGTGTGGTCTTATCGGCGCAGACTCTATTTTGGCTTGCATTTCTGCCTTAGTGCCGTTATCCATATCCACATAAACCCAATCTATAGAGGTTACATTTTCCTCTTTACGTCCCTTTTTACAAGGATTAGGGGTAAAGAAAATCCCCGCTCCTGCGCTGTTTAGTTCATCAAGATGGTGTTCAGCTAACTCTTTCATGGGGAATATTCTAACAAGCTTGGGATTACTCCCGTTGTCTGAGAATGTCTGAATGTATGAGTCTTTAAATGTTTTTAAAAACTTTTTTATCATTTGGTTGGCTTTGTTATTAAATAAACTTTTCCATTGTCTGTTGTAAACTCTAAACTACCGAACTGATCCACCCAACTTAAAAGTGCTTTAGGTATCCCTACTCTTTCGTCCGGTGTTGCGAAATGTGTTTTTCTTTTTATTACTGTTTCCATTTAATATAAAGTTAAATAATTTTCTAGCTCCTTCTATAATCCAGCTAAAGTCTATCTTCTTTTCTGGTTTAAATCTTCTTAGCCCTGTAAGTTCTTCAAATCTTTTAAGCATTGTTTTTAAAATGATTCCAATATCCATACTTCTTTCCATGCCTTAACCAATTACTTGCACCCATAGGAATTTCCCTCTTCACTTCCTCCTGTACTTTCTTTTTCCAGAATTTAGCATAACCTTTTTCTTCTCCGAAATTCATCCATTGGCTTACTCCGTTGCAGGATTTATTATAAGCTTTGTCAGAAGCTATCTCCCGTATTTGGGTTAAGGAACTTTTAAGGAAGTCTTGTAGAACATATTTAGCCATATGGTCATTGATACAACAACCCAAATCCTTATGATGAACTTTGTACTGCTCTAGTATCTCATCAAACTCCTTTAATGTGTCTTTGATTATATTCATTTAATTGTTGGGATTATTCTAGTTTCATCTCTACTTCTTCTTACTCTTTTTTCTTCTGCATCCATTCTATCCATAGCTTCTTTAAAACATCTATCGCAATAGCCATGGGATATCATGAACTCAATGTCATCTCTATTCTTAGCAATCACTTCTGATTGTTCATCAAGATATGTTGGACATTCTTGGCATTTCCTAACTATTGGGATTTCTCCACAATATTTAACTCTTTCGAGTGCTATATCTAGTGTCATTTTATTCTTCATGTTATATATTTATTAATTATTCTTCTAATCCTGTTATCTCTGTGAAAATCTCCCAGTCGAAATTTGGTAAGTTAAAGAATTTCTTTTTATTATCCTCATCTGTTTTTCTCCAGAATACCTTCCAAGCTGTTTTATAATCTACTGATTTTAGGAATCCTTTTGTTGTTTTATATGTTGTATTTCCTTCTTTTTCCTCATCTGTCATATTCTCCTCTTCAATCCAGTAAGCAACTTTAAAATAATTAAAATTGGGTACATCTATTTCTGACCATTGTTTCTCACAAGGTTTATCGAACCACCCATAACCACTATAATCTATAGTGCTAAAGTGACCAG
>Ga0222667_1000616_pt1 | contig 14843 bp, 25 predicted proteins | sample AntAcemetagen657_FD_179854 | JGI IMG/M metagenome (GOLD analysis project Ga0222667, IMG submission 179854) | Saline water microbial communities from Ace Lake, Antarctica - #657 | ecosystem: Environmental > Aquatic > Non-marine Saline and Alkaline > Saline | place: Antarctica: Ace Lake... | reverse complement strand
TGTGTAATAACTAGCTTCATTTCCTATAATTAAAGCACTAGCATTTTCAGCGGTTGTGTCTGTTATTGTAATGAAGTTCCAAGCGTTTAAAGTTAAAGTTTGAGATACTACTCCATTTACATAATAAACAGGAGCAGTCCAAGCAGTAGATGATAAAGTCCCAGAAGATATTTCAACAGAAGTTGTGCCACCATCTAAATCAAATAAACTCTTGTCATCAGCAGTGGGATAAATCCAGCCAGATATTGACTTTATATTTCCTATATTTCCAACAGTTATCTTATCGCTACTTCCATCAAAAGTCATAGCTTGATTAGGTACTCCATTTTGGTCAGAAGTATAAACAGGAGTATTGGCAGAAGTTCCATTGTTTCCATTACCACTAAGGTCTTGAAATATATCTGTATCATATAAGCTATCAGCATCTAAGCTCCAATAACCAACTAATCCACCATCAGAACTAACTGCAGATTGTTTCAGTGCATTAGATACAAAAGCTCCAGTGACTAATAAGCCTAGTATTAAAGTTGTTATGAATATTTGTTTTATTCTCATAATATGTTATTAGTTTTTAATTCTAATTCGCACCCATACATACACATTTATCTGGTACGGTAGAACTACAATCAAGAATAGTAGCCCCAGTATCATCCCATCCAAATAAACAAGCAAAGGTGCAACTCTCAATACAAGTAGTTGTATCTGGAGTAGTATTAGCTATTACTGACCAACCAGCAGAACCAGTATAAGATGAAGTAATTTGTCCTGTTGTTAAAACCTTAAAAGTATCTGCTCCACCAGTTCCATCAGCTTCTCCATAAACTTTTAATACAGCATTATTATCTATTGCTAAAGTCATACTTTCTTCATCTCCGTCAGCAGGTGTGGAACTAACTGGTAAATTTACTAAAGTAACTGCTCCACTATCTGCTTCTAGTTCTATTGGTCCAGTAGCTAAAGTCATTAAAGGTTGTACTTCTAATTCATTAAAGTCTATTCTTAAACCCTCTAATCCACCAGCAAAGAAACTTAACTCATTAGCAGTACTTTCTAATATATAAGTATGACCAGCTATTCCGTCTAACAATAGCTTCTCGGTTACATCTACGCCTAAACTTGCTCCACTAATATCAACATCGCCAGTTCCAGTTGTAATAGCTATATCACTATCAAAATCTAAAGTAGCGACAGCTCCCATATCCCAAGTTGTAAAGCCTGAAACAGTCATTGTATTAGCAGAATGAGTTAATTTATCAGCAGAGTTCCAATCAATTACACCAGCAGTAGCTAATAATAAATCATCACCGACATCTACATCTTGAGCAACATCTAAATTACCTAGATAATCCAATGCTAGCATTTCAGAAGTATTTAGTATCTTTACTAAGTCGCCAGAAGTATTTGCAGCAGCTATATTGAGAACAGTAGCTGAAGTAGCTTCGCTATCTATATCAATAGAGATATGATTAAAGTTTTGATCAACTAAGATTGCGGTAGAAGTAACTGAAGTAGGACTAAATTCAACTCCACCAAATAAACCTATATCAAAGTTAGTTGTATCAAATACTGCTAGATCGCCAGCATCAGCGTTTCTGCGAATTAAAAGAGCTTCAGGGTCAGTGACATCAATAATCATAGTTCCACTAACAATATCACCTACTGTAAGAGTATCTATAGTAGCTCCAGTAAAGTAAGCGTTTAATACAGGGACAGTACTGTCTCCGAATGTGTCGCTAGCTGAATTACAGAAAGCCCATGTGTCTGAATCGACTTTGCACAATGCAGACGGGGTTGTAGGACTACTTATAGATCCTGGGCCAGTAAGTCCAGCATATACAGGTATTCCAAGCAATAAGAAAAGTAAACTTATTACTAGAAGTTGTTTGAATTTCTTCATAAAAATATATTAATTTTATTAGACATACATTGAAGTATCTTTGACTTTGATGAATCCAACATCAGTATTATCAGAGTCAGCATTTATGATGTAAAGCCCTTGAGCTAAAGTACCTACGCTTGTTTTATGAGTTGCCACTACAGTTCCATCTACTAAAAAGATAACCCAACCTCTTTCCCATTGGATTTCAAAGCTTGTTTCAGCTGTTTCCCAGCTATCCCAAGTAATAGCAGTAGTTTCTACTGTGCCATCATTATCATAACTGACAGCATTAAATACGGCTCCAACTATTTCAAAATAAGCAGAACCAGCAGTTGCGTCAGAAGGGTTAAGTAATCCCCATTTCTTAGCTTCTCCAGTAGAAGGAGTAGTTGGAACATTAACTGCAAATTCAAATTTCCCAAATAAGAATTGAGTATAAGAACCTAAAGCATCAGCATTAAATCTTAATTTATTGCTAACAACAGTAACGGTTCCAGATATAGCTTTCCAAAAGCTAGAATCTAATCCTCTCATAATAACATCATAAATAAAACCTGACCTTGGTTTTAATTCATCTTTTAAGTCTCTGTGTGTTCCTTGAAACATAAGTTTAAATTTAATTTAATTAGACATCCCTCAAGTGATAACACCATTTTTTAGTAATGATGTTATCTATCAACGATGTATTAAGCGCTTACAATAGCAATTCCACCTGTTCCATTAGCTTTAGGTTCAATAGCAGCACTAAGAATTGATGCATCTGCTTCTCCAAACCTAGTTGTTTGAAAAGAATTACATCTGCTATCAAAGTATAGATAACCAGAAGTTGCAACTGATGTAACTGCTTCAGCCATAGTTCCAGCAGCAGTAGTTCCATCTCCTTTACTAGCAGATACTAACTTACAGTTCTCAAACATAATCCAACCAATTATTCCATTAGCGTCTGGAACATCAATACATGATGCGGTTGTTTTTAATGAATACTGAATGAACTTACAGTTAATAAAGTAAGAATATCTAGCAGGAGTCTTAATGACTAAAGGAGCTTGATTATCAACATTATGAGTAACTGTTGAATTTCCAATCTCACAATCTTCATAATGACAAGTATCACCCTTGAATAGTAAAGCTTGGGTATTAGCTGTCGTTAAAAGATTATTTTGATGGACACAACAATTCTTCATATATGTTCCTTCTCCTGCATCAATAAATGCACTTGTTTGAGCAGCGTTAGTTCCTTGCTGAATAAACTTAATATTCCTATAAGTATTTCTAGTACCTGTGTTATTAATAACAGCTATACTAGCAGCTACAGAAGTAGCAGGAGTAGAAAGTTTAGATCCTTGAGAATTGATTCTTCCACCAGCATCACTTCCTAAGAAATGACATCTACTCTTTGATACAGTATGCATGGCTTCAGAAAATTCACCATAAGATGCTATAACAAGAGTATCATTTCTATTAGTTGTCATTGCTGCATAAGCAAGAGCAAATGTGGTATAGACAGCTGGAGTGATAACTCCGTCGTTATTCAGATAAGAAGGATGTTCAGCAACAAATGCTACATATCCAGGATCGGTAGTTTCCATAGCCCAGAAAGTACGGCCCATGGTTTCAGATCCTCTATTGACTAATTCAGGCTCTTTCATTGACGCAATAACTTCTTGCGCAATTTCACTTGAAAATTTAGACATATAAATATTGTTAGATAGATCATAGAAGTGTTCGCCTTCACTGATCTATTAGCTTATTAATGGCGACCTTTAAGTATTTAAGTTGATTAAGTTTTGGTTAGCCTATTGCCATCCAAGAGAGTTGTTCTGAAGTGACATGAATGTCAGTATCTAATCCTACTGTAAATCCTCTAGCTAAAGGAATAATTCCATTAGAAGTGATTAATGCACCAGTTCCAGCAGCTACTCTTTTGTAAGCTTCGGAATCAGCCATTCCTTCATACCATTCTTCTACATCTCCACTAGTTTCATTTACTATACGAACATAGCGAGGAGTAAAACCACAAGTAATGTCGAAAGCAGCTACAGTTCCTGTATCTAAGTAGGCTCCAACAGCTACATTACGGATTTCACTTTCTGTTTGAGTTGATGTGATTGCCATATAACAATTAATTAAGATGAATTAAATTAAGAATAATAATACGACTACGATTATTTATTCTATCTTAGTTCTGATCCAAGATTATTACCTTCTATTCTGATTGGCTGTCCTGAACTTTGCCCTTTAATATTATCAGCATTTAATATTTGATTAGTTGATTTAGCTATAACATCAGCCACTTGTTGTGGAACAGACACATAAACGCCTTTCTTGATGTTTAATCTATAACCGTTCAAACAAACAGATTTGGTTGATCCTATTTTCTCTCCTGGATCTAATGGGACACAAATACTGATTTTAGGTTGTCCAGCAAGTTGAGCCTTCATCTTTTCTGCTTTACTTCCGGTAGGAGTTCTATCTCCTTTTATTCCTATACTATCTTCTATCACTGGCTCTTCTTTGACTTCTTCTTCGATAACTTCTTCTGATATGACTTTAGCTTCTTCTAATTTTGGTTTATCTTCTTTGACTTCTTTCTTTACAGATAAAGCTTTTATTAGATCAGCTCTCTTCATATCTTCCCAGCCTTTGATCTTACGACCTTCAGCCATTTTGCGCAATTCTGCGACTTTAAGCGTAATTAAGTTCATAAATCAATAATTAATATTGCTGCTTAAGATGAAATAGCATGTTCTAAGATTAGAATCCAATCTTCATTCAAAATCTTAGCTACAAATTCTGCTTTCCAACCAGATGTTTGTCTTTGATTCAAAGGATCAGCAGATCCAGCAGAGCCTAAAGGTTTAACAATATTCTTCATTGCAGCTCCTGAAATTCTACTAATACCATAAGCATCAGCACCAAAAATCATGGTCTTATAAACATCAATAGAACCAGCACCAGCATCTTCTTCGATAGAAGCATTAGTTGTTTCAATAAATCTGACTTGACCTAAAGTTCCAACTTCTCCTTCCATAGCTACTTTTTGACCATATTCATGGACTGGAATCCAGCCTGAAACATGTTCTAAATCATAAGTAGTATAAGAATGACAGATACCAATATAACAGGCAGGAATAGGACTAGTGTTGAAACCAGTACTTGCACTTACCATAGAAGTAATTTTTCTTGCCTTGTTATATTTTAAGGTTCTTACTGCTTGATCAACTTCAGTCTTAGTTATTAACATAGCAGCGGTAATACTGGCTGTTGCTCCTGCGTCTGATGCATACTGAATAGTTGTTCCAGCTACCATAACATTACGACATAACTGATCTAAAGTATCTCCAGCTTGTAAACCTAGTAATTCAGCAGTTTCTGTTAATACTGGATCTAAAGTTGTTAAGACTAAAATATCAGATAATGTAACATAATCACCGTATTGAAGAACGGTTGCTGTTATATCAGTGATAGCTAAGCTGCTTCCAGTAGGAGTAGTTCCTTCTGTTAAAGCGTCTGTAGCAGCGGTTAATAAAGTGTACTTTCTAAATTTGATTACATTTGTGTTGTTACGAGGTATATCTCTAACCTGAGCCCATTTGGTATGTAATAACAAAGGGATGGCTTTGCGTAATAATCTTTTATCATAAAAGTTATTTACGGCATGAGTTACTTCGCCTGTAGTTGTAGTTGCCATACAAAATTAAGTTAATGAATTAAAATGCTTGACCTGTTTTGACTTTATGAGCTAACTCATCTTGCTGTTCAGGAGTCATATTGTCTATATCAGGAAGATTACCTTCTGTAATTTTTGTTGGTCTTTTACTATGACCACCTGAAATATCCTTTTTTGCTTCTTTATCAGCTTCAGACCTTTTAGCTCCTATTTCACTTGCTTTAGCGGCCAAGCCTAAAACAATGAATCTTACTGGAACGCGAGGATATGCGTCCATATATCTCTCTACCTTCTTAGCAAAGTTACTATCATTCTTGATATTAAATTCACTAAAAGTCTTTTCCTTCTCTAATGCATTTTCTTTATCTACCATAGTTTTCACTAGAGGTTGCTGTGCTTTTTCTACTTCTTCTTGAATAATGCTACGAGTTTTAGGAATGTCATCTTCAAAGTCTTCTTCAATTTCCTCTTCTTTCTCAGATTCTAGTTTCTTTATCTTCTTCTCTTTGCGTTCAAGAATGTAGTCTTTGGCACTTTTACGAACAAGAGGTTCATCAGGAAGTTCATCCTCTTCTTCCTTTTTTTCTTCTCCTTCTTCCTCTTCTTCTTTCTCCTCCTCTTTAACTTCTTCTTCAGCTGGTTTAGCTGGTTCGATAAAAGGTTTTGGTTGACCTTCTTCATCTAAGAGCATTTCTCCTGGATGAGCTGGATCTTCTTGAAACTTTTTATCTTCTAACTCGATAAAAGTATCGGATTGTTCTGCCATGTTTGTTCTTTACTCACGACCATATATGTATGGCGATACATTCGTCGTGGAAATCTCAGCAGGGACTATTCTGCTGGCTTATAATATAGAATTATAATTAATCAAAAGGATCTAATTTTTTCTTCATTCCTTCTATAGTAGGTACTTCTTGATAAGAAAGTATTAGTAAATCAGGTAGCTTTAGCAATCTCTTTCTATCTTGTAATCTATCTTGTAATCTGTTTACTTCATTTAGATCAACCAGATCACCTTCATTGCCTGACAATCTACTTTGAAGATCTAATATGTTTTCATTTAATATATTCTCTATCTCTTTCCATCCTAAAGAAACCTTTAAAGTTTCTAAAGCAGAGACTGGATCATATTTAGCTTCATTTTTTATTGCCATCTTCTATTTGATTAGGTTGATTAGGTTGTGGTTGATTAGACTGCTCTGGTTTAGCTGTTTGTCCTTCTTCTGCTGATTGAACTTGTTGGAATTGAGTTTGTTGCTCGGGAGCTCCAATCATAGGATTCATTTTCTTAGCCATCATCATTAACTTATGAGCTTCTATATGAGCTAGCTTAGCTTTAGTATCAGAAGCTTTATTGTGAATGCCTAGATGAATTAGATCATCATCAGCAAAGTTAATCTTTGGTAATTTATTATTATCTATCTTTTTATTCTCATCTTCAGATATCATTTCATCTATTGTTGGAGGTATTAGAAAGTCTAGCATCATTTTACTCTCTCCTATTAAGCTTCCTAATTGCCTAAAACCAAATCTTCTATTGACTGTTGGATCTTGTACAATGAATTGGAAGTAAGGAAAGAAGTCATTGAATTTCTTTCTTTTAGTAGCTTCTGCTATATATGTGCTTTCAATATAAACATCTGGATCTATTTTAGTTATTAGATTATCTCTTGTTAATGTTCTAAAGATTGGAGCTAATGGTCCTTCTAATCTTAATACCTTCTCATCAATCTCATTTTTGAAATATGTTTTATAAGCCCAATACCATCGTCTAGCAAAGATTTCTTCTGACCAACCAAATACTCTAGCAGATAATGAATGTCTAGCATCAGATCCAGCAGCTACTAATTCAGTTTCTCCTAATGTTCTTTCTTTGCCTGGTTGAACTCCTTGACTTACTTCAGGCGCAGCTACACTCTTTTGAGCAGCTACATCTAATATATTAAGTATTAAATTTACTTGACTATGGAATGTTGACTTCTGTTTTGGAACAATTGCATTGGCAGGATCTCCATCAACAGCTACATACTTGCGTTGAGCTACATCAAGATCGTTTACATTCTTAATCTTGCTCTTGTTATAAAAATATCCAGAATATAAATCTTCTATAGCAGATTCCATTCCTAAGTTAATCATTACTGATCTAGCTCTTTGCTTATCTTCTATTAAGTCAGGAATACTTACTCCATCAAAGTCATGAGCAATAGGAAATATACTACGCTCTATAATAGGCCAATCTTCTTGATCTTTGAGTAGTTTATAACGAACAATCAATTTCTTATCATTAGCTAATGTAACAATATATTTCTTACCTTGAATAACTGTGTACCATTCTAGTAATTGATATTCATAATTCTCTGTTAGAGCTTCTTCTAATTTAGAAGTATTTAAGTTTTGTGCTTCGTCTCTTGCTTCTTTAGCTTTATCTTTAGTAGATTGAATGTCTTTCTCTCCTTTCTCTAATAAGCTTAGATTGAAATAAGAGTCACTATCTTCCATTTCATATTTAGTTAAACCTATTGGCCTACCAAAAAAGCGAGCAGAGTTACGATGCATCTGGTCGCCATTAATCGATTGTGCTCTAGGGTCTCTTAAAAAAGTCATTGGATCTAATAGCTCAGCTATTGGACACATTCTCTTTCTATCAAATTCATTTAATTTAACATATCCTTTTCCGAAGAAACAAGCGTCCCAATCCCAATAATAATTTAATTCTGATCTCTTCATTAAAGTATGATCGTATTTATAGATAGCAGTTAGATTCTCAGCTGTTTCATTATCTCCTTCTTCTCTACCTTTCCAAGTTCCATTTAGCTTATCTTTATATAAAGCAGCTAATACAGTATTAAAAACAGTAAAAAGCAAAGGATCGCCCACTTTGCTTTGGTCTCTTTTTTGGTTATTATATAATTTTAGTCTTTTTAAAGCTTGAGTTTTCTTAGCATCAGTTATTTTGAACGCTAAGTTATTCTCTGCAACGATTTGTTTTATTACTTTCTTTTGCTCTTCGTCGTTGATTGGAGCTTCGTCTTTCACATCTTCATTTACTGTCGCATCTTCATAACCTTCTGATAGGTTACGATTTGCCATAGATATCTAGTTATTTAAAAAGCTTTTTCGTATTTCTTTTTCTTTTTTAATTCTTTTAATACTTTGGTAGCAGCTGTAAGCAACACTCTTACAATAGCATTTAGTTCATCTTCATTGAACTTTAATACGAACCGTGGCTTTACTTTCATATAGTGTTGATATATCTTTCCTCTATAGATTAATATGTATTCAAATAGATTGCCTATTCTTCTAATATAAACCATATTGCCTTCTATCTTTTTAATCTTTAATACTTGTATTATCATAAAGAATACATTATGAAGTATGTTATAACTATTCCTATTCCTAATCCTATTAAAAATTCCATATATTTTTATTAATCAAATGGATCTAATCTTTTAGCTGGTGACTCGCTAGCTCTTATCGTTCTAATCGGATCTGGAGGAAACCAGGAAGCTTCTTGTACTAGCATTCTGCCTAAGTTCTCCATCATGTGATCATCTTTATCCATTGGCTTCTCCATAGGATCTTTTCTTTCAGCTGCTCTACCTCTCCAATCATCCCATTGATAATGTTCAAATTCCCATATAGTTCTAGCACATGTATCAAATATGTATAACTCCGGAGGATATAGCAGTTGTTCACCTTTCTGATCAAAACTTAATGCATCTCCTATTCTTCTGTTAGCTCTAGTTCTATCTTTAGTTGCTTTCTGATATCTTAAGCCTAGTTGATCTAATTGAGCTGCTAATGTATTCTTAGCAGAGTTAGTTGCATGCTTGTCTTCAACAAATGCTGCAGGATCTGCTATTCTAAGTTCTATTCTATAATCTGTTTCTTTGCTTTTTATCTTCTCTACTAGCTCAGCAGTTTTATAGCTACCGTATAATTCGTTTATAATAAACTTAGTTCCATTCTTATCTATTGCCATCCATTGAACAGCATCAGGGTTGCGAGGATGAGGATCTAATGCGTTTATAACTACGAAGTCCCTAGAATTTATCTTGAAAGGTTTAATGACATGAATCTTTGGAGTGAATTGTTTAAATATTAACCCTATTAAATGTTGAAACTTACCATAGATACGAGCTTGCTTATCTTCATCGTCATACTCGTTTATCATTCGTTGAATGTCTTTATGTTCTAAAATACCTCTTACACCGTGTTCTATACAGTTGTCTGCTACTCCAGCGAATATTACTCCTATTTGTCTTTCTGAATTAATTTCTATTTCGTTTGACATAAGTATATTTTTTATAATGACATTCTTTACAAAGTGTTAATCCATTTTAAATTCTTTATTTATTCTATTTGACGCAATGACTAAATTATCATACATCCAAGCTGAGCCAGTTAAAGGTGTTGCTCCAATAAATATGATTCCTCCTCTTCTCATTCTTGCTACAGTAGCTTTAAAGATTGCTAATGGAGGTGGCTCATCAAAGTAGCACCATCCTAATGTAGCTGATTCAAATTCTGTTAAAGATTGATCATATGTCATTAATTCAAATACATGTCCTGTGTCTGTTTGCCAGAAGTAAGAATAATTCTTACCTTTCTTGTTAGTTTTATATCTTCCTTTAGGAAACCATTTCTTAAGTTCAGGTTCTATTGTTTCTTTAACTGTAGTAGGATCACTTACAATTCTTCCTCTCTTTGGATATGGCCAGTTGTTATAAAGAGGGAGATCGATAGCTTTGCGTATTCCTTCTTGATGAACTTCTCCTCTATTGAACTCCCATTTAAATCCTTCATTACCAAACCATTTGTTTCCTGATTGGCCCCATAGTATATGAGCTAATATGTTAGCGCCTAGACAAGTTTTGCCTACGCCATTGGCCGCTGAAAATAAGCTAATGAATGTTTTATCTTCTCCAACCATTTCAAGAAACTTCTGACACTTTTCATTAGGAGTATAGATAGAAGTAGGATTATTCTTTCTTCTTTGGTAAAGAGCTTGTTGAAGTTCCTCCTTGCTCGCGTCTTTTAAGTTCTTGATTAATTTCTTCATCTGAATGATCTTTAAATTTATCAAAGTTTATATCATGTTTCTCTGGAGCATACTTGCCAGTTAATTTATAGCCCATATCAAGAGCTGACTTTAATGCTATATTATCTTTAGCCCAGAACCATACATGCTTAATCTCATTTATCTTTTGTATCTTCTTGGCTACGCAATTAACTCCTGCTAATAAACTCTTAATATCTTTTTCTAAAGTCTTTCCGGGAAATACCATATGTTCTAATCTTGTGGCATTCAATAATTCTTTATGTTTCTTTACGAGCTCATCATCTGGTAAATATTTAGCCATCAATTCTTTCCAGCCTTTACTATCAGTTAAGTTAGAAGGATTCTTAGCTGTCTCTTTAGAATACTTAGCTTGCCTCATAGATTTACTTACATTTCCATGATTTTCAATGACTTTTTTAAATGCTTCTTTTTGTCTTATTGTTGCCATATTTAGTTATTAGATATTTAAACAAATAATTAAACAAAATAATAAATATGAAACAGAAATGCTTATTATTATCATTGCAGCTATTCCTTCTTCTAATCCCCATTCTTTATGAGACATTTTTAAACTATTAAATATATCTTTTATCATCTTTATCATATTTAGTTCTAGGTGAATTGATAAATGAACTTATATAAAGATCATCTAGTATCTTCTCTCTATATATATCTAAGCGTTCTGTTGCGACTTCAAGTTTAGATAATCTTAATATTCTTAATAATTCTTTTATCATATATATTATTTGAAAAAATTATAACAAAGTAAAATTAAATTTATTATTACTAGACTAATAAGAATAATAGATATTGTTGTTGTATAGTTTGTTAACTTTCTATTTAATTCTAATGCTTCTTTATATTCTTTTTCTTCTTTTGTCATATTTCTTTATTAATATTTTTAATATCATTTCTTTTCTTTATTAATTTCTCTTCTTCTCCAAGTAGAAGTTCCTATTAACTTACTCTTTTCAATCTCTTCATTCCTTTTCTTTATCTTCTCTCTTAACTTAAATATCTTTCTCTCTCTCTCTACTCCTAGGGTAATCCATTCATTCATAAAATAATTTATGATTATTGAGTAGATAGGATATAGTAATGCTTTTTTAATATTAAAGATTAAGTGTAATAGTTTTTTGTTTGTCATAACTTTATTATATTATTTGACCAGCTTTGGCTTTATTAAATTCTTCTAATCCTATTATCTTAACTGTATTGAATTTACATCTTATTAATTGACAGTCTTCTGCTTCAAACATTCCAAATAAAAGATGTACTGGTTTAAAGACGGGGATGAATAAAAACTTTCTTTCTAGCTTATAGTATTTCCTATCAACTATCATTCCTTCCGGGATTCTATTAACGACACAATCTACAAAACTAATATCTCTGATAACTTTATCATACGGACTTTGAAATGATTTTAATTTTTTAATGAACTCTGGAAAAGTAAATGCTTCATTTTTTATTATAGTCATATTCCTCATTTATTTAATAATCTTCTTAAAAACGACTTATTTAAACGCGATCTAACAAGTTTTAAATATTGCTAGGTCATAACTACCAAGTTGTTTTGCTCTTTTTAAGGCATCTTCTACACATATACTTTGGACTTCCTGGTTTGCCTGCATAAAGGATCCATGCGTGTTTACCTTGTAAGCATAATAAAAAACCAATAAATTTAATAATCTTATTTTCTATCTTATGCTTGATAGTAAAAAATTGTTTCTTTAGTTTCTTAAAACCTTTTAAACTATTATCTTTGAGTCTTTGCTCTTTTATTTCTATGATCTGTTTGCTAAGATTCTTTTGTATCTTTTGGGTAGTTATCTTTGCTTTAATCTGATGAGCTTTGCGAGATCTGTTTTTCATTGTTCTCTTGTTGGCTCTTTGTTGTTGAGTAATTCTTTTAGCTTTCATTTACTTTAATTTAAAATTATTCTTTTGGTTCATTGACTCTGATCGAGATAACAGAATCATTTTGAAACCCATATAAACGCATAATCTTCTTAATAGCTTGGATATTTACTCCAGACTTTCCTATTATAATTCCCATGTCAGCTTTTGCTATTGATAAAGACAAAAGAATCCCCATCTCATCCGAGGTTTCTTCTACTTTAACATCATCACTAAACTTTACTATACATTTTACTATACATTTTAGAAATTCTTCAGGTGTCATAATCACTAATGTTAATTGATAATATCTTTAGTTACTATAGTTAGTAAAACATGTTTACTGTATAGTTCAAGCATTAGTTATACACATCTCTATAAGGCTATCTATTAGCTATTTATATCAAAGAGAAGACTATTTTTAAAGATCAACGCAAGCTTTTGTTTATTAAAATACAGCTAGAACAGTACATATTATTCTTTTTTGGCTCTGTAACAAACCATTCTTTGCAGTTTTGACACCTACGAATTACAAAATGTTTCAAACTTCTTATGCGACTTCTTTGTTCTTTGGTAGGATGAAAATCATATGGTAGATTCTTATATTTTCCTTTTGTTGAATTCCAACGATTATTATCTCTTTTACATTCAAAGCATATAGCATTTTTCCTTGGCCAATTTCTTTCTACCTCTTTGCCACATACATGGCATAAAACTTTTACCATAATTATTCAGTTAATTTTTGTTACATTTTGTCTATTACTTCGTCTATATAGACAGATCTATAAAACATAAATTATTTTGTGCCTCCCAGCTAAAAATGTAGCAGGGGGCTTTTTTTATTGTTTCAAAATAAACTTTTCTTTTCTCTTAATGCTTCTTGTAATATATGTAGTCCAATTTTTAGTCATAATATTATAATTAACTTAATTAGTATACCACAAACCCGTAAAATAACCATAAAACCACCATTTTTTTAAACAATTTTTACACATACCAGTAGTGCTATCTGTGTCATTTAATTGACATATTTTACATTTTAACATAATAATTTATTACTTTAAATTTATAAACATTTTCTACTATTGCACAATCGTTATATAAGGTTATTACTTTTCCTTCAATATCTTTAAGTTTAAAATCTTTGTTTATTCTATACGGCGGAAAAGTACAAGAAGAAACTATAACTCCATTTTTCTTTTTTATATTATTTATATATGTTGTTTGTTTTTTATACATATATATATAATTAAACTTAATTATTTTCCAAATAAACTTAGTATTACTTTTATCATAAAAACAATACTAAAAAGAATTACAACTGTTAACATTAAAATTCCAATATAATTCATATATATAATTAAACTTAATTAGCTTTTAATTCTATATCGTTTTTACATTCATTTCCCCAAGTATCCCAACCTTTCCAACTTGGGTTTTCTATTAAGGTATCTGGCTTGCGAGCAAATAATTCTATACGAGGTAAATCTCCAACTAATTTTACTATCATTTCTCTTATTTCATCTGGCTTTTTTGAGTGTTCTTTTAATGGAGATATAATTAAATTTCTTACACTGGCTGATTTTCTTTTTATATTTCCTTTAGTGGCTAATAGACATAATTCTGGATTGCTTCTTGTCCAATTCCCACCACCAAAATGATATGTATTTTTAGTAGTTTTAACCCAAGTAAAAGCAACCGTTTTGTATTTAAATCCCCAATTTTCTATCACATTAAGTGCTAATGGTATTTCGGAATTCATTATCCACAAAAAAAGAATGCAGTCTTTGTCAACTATATTTTTAATTGGAATATTTACAATATCATTTCCATTCATTGTAGGGTATAATTTACTCTTTGCTTTGTCACTTAATCCTTTTCTTTTTTGAAAATTATAAGCCCAAGGCGGGTCAGCATATATTATTTGATATTTTTTGTCTAATTCCATAATTATCTGTTGAACTGATTAAAATAAACTTTTATTTTCTCTAAATGCTTCTTGTAATATATGTAGTCCAATTTTTGGTAATACGCAATTTCTTAATACCTGTCTTTTGTTCTTTAGTTTAAAATCTTTTAATCCGTGTAAGTCTATCAGTTCTGGTATTTGTGCTTCACGAATTATTGCTTTTCTTTGTGCTTTTTTTGATGCTTGACGATTCATCGTTCCTATTTGATAATCTACTTTTATTTGTCTTATTAAAAAATTAGCCCAGAAACAATGCCTACCAATATATTGAGGTTCTACTAATGGTTTATAATAAGGCTTAACATTTTCTACTACCCATTTTATATTTTTGGGAATAATATGTTTTAGAAAAAGTATTTCTTCATAA
>Ga0222667_1000613_pt1 | contig 14884 bp, 8 predicted proteins | sample AntAcemetagen657_FD_179854 | JGI IMG/M metagenome (GOLD analysis project Ga0222667, IMG submission 179854) | Saline water microbial communities from Ace Lake, Antarctica - #657 | ecosystem: Environmental > Aquatic > Non-marine Saline and Alkaline > Saline | place: Antarctica: Ace Lake | collected... | reverse complement strand
AGGTACGTAGCATCGTAGCGCCAGCTACCACCGCGGACGCCCTTACCTGATGCCGCATCCGGCCAGCTTGTTGGCCATGTAAGAGTACCATTTCCATCAGAGGGCACTGATAAATGCGCGCAATTTATCAGATGCTCCCAGAGATTTCCGCTTAGGTCTGTAACTCCGTAAATTGACGCCCCTGTCTGGGCGTCTGTGCGCACTATATCACCTGAAAGGTAATGTCCAACATCAGTAGGGCCTGCTGATGTATTATTATAGCAGGTGTAGTACTGACTGATTGTTGCCACATCGAAGGTGTAAGTAGTAGTTGTTGGGCCAGCCTCTCCCCAGGGATAAACATTGGTACTGCTTGTAGCGCCGCCTCTTGCGGCTTTCTCGAACTCCATCTCGGTTAAGGGCCGTAGCCCGCACCAGGAGGCATAAGCCCTACAGTCATCCCAGGATAGATAATTTTGCCCTCTGTCAGAGCTGTCTGCCGCGTATCTTGAGCCATAGCTATTACCTGAAGTATAAGATACTGACTGCCTGGAGCTATCGTAATTGCCTGTGTATCTTGAAGTTGCATCTGATGCAGAGAGCATATTAAGGTAATCAGCGTACTGGCCCTGTGAGACCTCGTACTTGGCAATATAAAACGCGGAATAGCCATTTGGCCAGCCTGCTGCCGCGCCTGTAGGAATATCAGAGACAGAGCTTACCGTTGCCTGCGAGCCCGCGCCATAGTTATTATATGTAGAGCCGCCTACTCCGCCTAAATTATACACAAACGAACCTGCGGGGATATAGGCCATTTCAATGGCACAGACCTTAACCTTTACTGTATTCTGCGCATCTACACTGTCAGTCGCATAAGACCATTTTACAACCTGGTCCGCGCCTGTAGAGCAGAATGCGCCCATGCCGTCAGAAGCTGGCGTAACAGTACCGCCTGTAGTTAAAGTAGCGTGGTGCCAGCCTGTAGTCTCTGAATCCGCGCCCACAACCCAGTATTTGACCAATACCCATATGCGGTCATAAAAAGCCGCGCTATTGTCATCTGTGCCTGAAAAGGTATTGTCCTGGGACAAGGTAAACTTTATCTCTATGGTGCCTTCGCCTAAATTCTTATTCTGCAAGACGGCATCTGAGACAGCCACATTGCTGGCAAATGCTGGTGTTGCTAACACACTATAGCTGATAGTCAATAACCCGCAGGTCATAGTTAATAGTAAGATTAAGATAAGTTTTTTCATTGTAATCACCCCTTCTTTAGTTAAAGGTTTTCACTCTCCGCGCAATCCCATCCGTCGCCTGTACCGCCGGTATAAGGATAACTGGACTCTCCGACAACATTAATCGTCTTATCGTCCCAAGTATAAGCTATTCCTGAATTATATATGTCCAGCTCAAGGTTATCAGCGCCTGATACGCTGAACTCAGTAAAATACAGACCTGAAATAACCAGGTCATCACCTGCAGCAAAATCTGTCAATACATCTAACACCAGGGTCTTGTCATCAGCTTCATAAGAAGAGGCGCTTACTGATACCTTGTCTGCGGCTAAGCCTGAAAGGCTGATTGAAGGTATGCCTGAGGCATCCGTGCCCTTTATCTTAACCTGGCTCGAAACATCAAAGGGTAATGTCCAGGAGTATGAGCCTGTTGTCCCGCTGTTAGGCGCTGTTGCTGCGATTAAATAAGGGTAAGTTGAACCGCCGTCTGTGGAATATTCCAATTTTACATATGTTACGTCTCCATCTGCCTCCCAGGTTATATTATGGGTAGAATTAGCATACCACTCTTCAGCCCCATTAGGTGAGGTTATGGTTATAGTAGGTGTAATTATGCTAAAGTCTGTATTTGAGGTGTTATATACTGCTAATTGTGCGGTATCTGCTATCTTTATCCGTACTGTTGTAGATAGGGCATATGGCACTGTCCAATTATATGAGTTAGAGCCTGTTGTTGAGTCTTCAGTTGATATTGTATTAGGATATGTTGAGCCTGAATCTGTTGAATAGGCTATATTTACTGATGTTGTATCTCCTGCTGCAGTCCATTCTATAGATTGTGTTGCTCCTACTCTTAGTGAGTGCGTAGTACCCGGAGCTGGAATATCAAGTGTTAATGAACCTGCTCCTACTTCTATATCAGTTGTATCTGCTGTATTGGTAGTATTACCTGCGTTATCAGTAGCTGTTAAGTCTACTGTCCAGGTACCTGTGTTTGAAGTGGTAGCTATGTCATAAGAGCCTGTCCAAGTATCACTTGAATTAGACATTGATACTGCTGAACCACCGCCAAGTGCAGAGAAGTCACAGGTAACAGTTGATATGGTATCTGTATTATTATCACCTGTGCTTGCTGTATCATCCCATTGTGCTGTTAGGGTGTCACCTACAATGTATACTCCTCCTGTGCCTGAGCCGGTGGATGTAATGGATATCTCTCCATCTGTTAATACTGGTACTATATTATCAACAGTTAGATTAGCTGTATCAGCTGTTGTCTTTGAGCTTACCCCATCAGTAGCTGTTACTGCTACTGTAGCTATTGCTGTATCTACTGTACCTGCTGTTATATCATATGATGCTGTCCATATGTCATCATCTGCTGTAGCGTCTCCTCCATTGGTGCCGTCATCATACATTGTTACTGTTGTGCCACCCTCCATGTCTGAGAAGTCACAGGTAGCTCCTGTTACATCAACATTATCAGGGCCTGTCTCCGCACCATTGTTCCAGGTTACAGTAATAGTATCATCTATAATATAAGGGCCTGCGTAGAGACTACCGTCCTTCTTAACATCTATATTAGACGCTGTGACGCCTACTGGGTTTTCAATGGTGAATACCGCGTTAGATACATCGGAGATGGTTTCGATGTCAACGTTTAGGGTTATGGCTGATAGAGTTGGGGTATAAGCTAAATCAGTTGTAGTAAAATAGGCCTTGTATCTCAAATAGCGCTTAGTATCCAAGGCAGGGAGGCTAACTCCTACGGGAGTGGTAAAGTAAGTACTTGCTGTACCATTCGGGCCAAGATACGCGGTCCAGGTAACATTATCATCACTTCCGGCTAATTGAAATTTGACTTCACAGCCAGCAGGTATATCCTCTGTCCAGCTTAAGACATCTAAATTAAGGTTGTTCTTTGTATCAAAGGCCCGAGAAATAAAGTAGCCTGACTTTGACTTATAGCCTATGCGGCCAAACTGTTTTGCCTCAGAAGAGAAAGCAATATTAGAGCCTGTCATTTGAAGGTCTTGAGATTGAGAATAACTCCAGCCATCGCCTGTGCCGCCGGTATATTGAGAGGCAAAGGCCAGCCAGGTGCCTGTAATGGCCGCTGCTGCTGTCAGGATTACTGTTATTATTAGTCGCTTATTATTCATTTTTAACCTCTCTCGTCCCTCGTCTCTAATGCGCTAAAACAGGTTTCTGCTAAAGACTAAATTTTTCATTACTTTTTCGCGCAGCCTGTAAGTATCTCCCCAGCTGGCATGGGCAATCCAAGCCTTGATAGAATCTGAAACTTCTTTTAAGGTAATTTTCCATTTTGAAAAATCTCTTTGCATTTTTTTAGTTCTTCTTTTAAAAAGCGCCAAATTAGATTTTCGTAATTTGCGAAAATACTTAAAAATCCGGAAGCCGCAAAAATCTACACCCAAGTTCACAGGCAATACGGTTGTTTTTTCAGGATGCAAATTAAGCTTTAAAGCCGATCCTAAAAATTGGGCGATCTCCTCTTTTACCTTATGCAAATGTTTCTTATCGTTGCCGAATATCAGGAAATCATCCATATAGCGGAGATAATGCTTCTCAACCAAGACAAACTTCACAAAATAATCGAGTTCGTTAAGATAGAGATTAGCAAAAAATTGGCTGGTGAGATTGCCAATGGGAATCCCTGTCTTATTCGCCATTGAATTGATGATCAGTTCTGCCAACCATATAACTTTTTTATCCCTAATCTTTCGGGTAATAATCGAAAGTAATATCTTGTAGTCAATAGAGGGGAAATATTTTTTAATATCACATTGCAAAACATATTTGCTTGCCTTTACAAATCTCTGGCACCTGTTTATCGCTTTATGCGTCCCTTTACCTATACGGCAGGCGTAAGAATCATATATAAAAGTCCTGTCAAACAGCGGCTCAATAACATTACAAAAAGCATGGTGTAGTACTCTGTCCCTGTAAGGCGCGGCCGAAATTAACCTGCGCTTAGGGTCTTTAACATAAAAATGTTTGTATTGGCCGGGCCTGTAGGCCTGGGTTCTCAGCTCATCCTGCAATTTTAGGATTTCACCTTCTAAGCCAAAATTAAACTCGCTGACATTGTGTTTCATCTTCTTGCCTTTCTGCGCCTGTTTTGCGGCACGCAGTAAGTTTTCAAAACTCGTAATCTTTTCAAATAAATGCTTATAAGTCTTCATTTCATCCCTCGTCCCGGATGACAACCATTGTTCCAGCTCCCACTATTCTTAATAAGGAGTGCTTGCCGAGCGAAAGCCATAATTGTTGTTCCGATTCGTGTTCGTGTTGCCCGCGTTGTTACGGTCCGACACACGCAAGTTGCTTGAATCGTTGTTCCAGCTCCCACCGCGGATGCCCGGCTTTTTTTAGCCTTGTACCCATCCTTAAGCCCGTTAAGGCCAAAGACGCTTTTTCTTTCTCCTGCGCAAGGTTCACTTATTCCTGCTACTACCTGCGCAGGGTACTTCGATGTTTTTGGCTCGGTTTTTTGAGCCGGGAAACAAGGCCTGGACTCCTTATCAAAAACGCCTCTTTCTGAATCCGTAAACTCAGAAACTCCGGCGTGATTCACTCTTAATCCAGCCGCCTGCCATTTTTCCAATCTCATTAATGCTTCTTGCGCCAAATTCATAGCTTCTGAGAGGGATATAGCACATATCGCGGCTGATCCGCCATAAAAACCGTAATTTTTCAAGTTTAAGGTTAACATCTCTCAATACCCTTTCTTTTTCCTTAGAATACGTTGCTTCAATCAAAAGCTCCAGACAATCAAGCAATGTTGTCTCAATCCTGTCTCCCAGCAAGAACCTCTGATCCCTGGGAAATTTTGCCAATTTCGGTAAAACCCAAAGAATAAGATCATAGGTTTTACTTACTATAGGCGTTGTTTGACTCATACACGCTCTTTCCAAAGTGTAAAAAATTCAAAGAACAAAGTGTAACTCATCAAGGAGTCCTTGCCGAGCGAAAGCCAAAATTGTAGTTCCGATGCGTGTGCGTGTCGCCCGCGCTGATACGGTCCGACACACGCAAGTAGCTCGAAACGATGTTCCAGCTCCCACCGCGGACGCCCTTACCTGATGCGGCATCCGGCCAGTCTGTTGGCCATGTAAGTGTACCGTTTCCATCAGAGGGCACTGATAAATGCGCGCAATTTATCAGATGCTCCCAATTGTTTCCTGCTAAATCCGTTACCCCATAAACAGATGCCCCTGTCTCGGCGTCTGTGCGCGCTGTATCTCCTGAAAGGTAGTGCCCTACATCAGTAGGACCACCTGATGTATTATTGTAACAAGCATAATGCATGCTAATTGTCACGCTGTCAAATGTATAGGTAGAGGTTGATGGGGCAGTCGCTCCCCAGGGATAGACATTGGTATTGCTTGTACCGCCGCCTCTTGCCGCCTTTTCAAGCTCCATCTCTGTTAAAGGCCGTAAACCGCACCAGGAGGTATAGGCCCTGCAGTCATCCCAGGATAGATAATTCTGTGACCTTGAGGCGCTGTCTGCCGCGTATCTTAAGCCATAGGCATTGCCTGATGCATAGGATACAGATTGTCTATTGGTACCATAGCTTCCAATATATCGGGCTGTCGCGTCCGTGGCTGAGAGCATATTCAGGTAATCAGCATACTGGCCTTGGGAGACCTCGTATTTCGCGATATAAAAAGCTGAATAGCCATTGGGCCAGCCTGCCGCTGCGCCTGTTGGGATATCAGTGGCTGAAGATACTGTTGCCTGCGCGCCCGCGCCGTAGTTACTAAAAGTCGAGCCGCCGATACCGGCTAGATTGTACACAAACGCGCCTTCAGGGATATAGACCATCTCAATAGCAATAACCCGTACCCGGATATTAGACGATGCTGTTACGCCATCCGCGTTATAATTCCATTTTACAATCTGGTTTCCGCCTATCTCAACAAACGCCCCCGTACTATCAGAGACAGGTGTAACTGTTCCACCAGAGGCAAGGGTAGCGTGATGCCAGCCGGTTGTTTCAGAGTCTGTGCCTACTACCCAGTATTTTACAAAAATCCAGGCCCTGTCATAAAACCCCGCGCCATTAGCATCTGTGCCGGAAAAGGGATTCTGCCATGTGAGGTCAAATTTCACCTCCACAGTACCGTTTTCTAAATCCTGATTCTGCAATACTGTGTTACCTACGCTTATATTGTTGGCAAAGGCAGGAAGCGCCATACCCGCATATAAAATACCGATTACCAACAACATTAATACCAGTTTTTCATTTTTCTTTTTATATAACATTTTAATCACGCTCCTTTAGTTACGAAGGACGATAAGCGCCCCCTCTTATGACAATACAAGATCTCCACTCTGATCATAATCCCATCCATCGCCTGTGCCGCCTATAAATGCGGAAGACGCGGATTTAACCTCAATAGACTTACTGTCAATCGTATAAGCATACCCTGCATTATATGGATCCAACCTCAGATTATCTGCTGCTGAAACAGCGCTGAAATTATTAAAGCTAAGCCAGGAAACAACAATGCTATCCCCGGCAATAAAGTCTGTAGTTACATCTATGACTAAAATCTTATTCGAACCCTCATAACTGACTGTTGTGGATACCCTTGCTGCCGCACTGCCTGTAATAGTAGCTGTAGTATCCGCGGCATTCCAGGTCATATTAAGGGTATCCGGTATTATTATTCTTATATCATTAACTGCTGTGATCTCCCCTGTATTATCTGTGATAGTTATAGGTAAAATATACATCTCATAACCTGCTAATTTAAGCGCGCCGACTGAAGCCGCTGTATCGGATAAGGTTCCCGCGTCAAAATCAGCATCAGTTGTATCGGTAAGGCCCGCAGAAAATACCGCCTCTACCTTTACCTTGTAGACATTCTGGTCAACATAGTCTGCCTCAAAAGGAAGTGTCCAGGTGTAGGAACCATCATCTGCCTGTGCAAGTGATATCTCGTGTGTATAGGTATCTGTTGGATCTGTTGAGCCTGATTGATTAGAATAGTATAAGTTGATTGAATCAGTACCTATAGAACCTACTGTAGTCCAAGTTACTTCCTTTGCTGCCTTAGAATACCAACCACCGTTTGAACCGCTCTCCGCGCCATCAGGTGAAGTTAGGGTTATAGTTGGACTAACAATGCTAAAGTCCACAGTAGATACAGTGATAACTGCTGATTGTGCGGCATCTGATATCTTTAGTCTTGAGGTTGTATTAAGATCATATGGTATTGTCCAGTTGTATGAGTTAGCGCCTGTTGATGAGTCCTCTGTTGAAATGGCATTAGTATAGGTGCCTTCACTGCCTGAATCTGTAGAATAGGCTATGTTTACACTTGTTATGTCACCCGCCGCTGTCCATTCTATTGACTGTGTTGCTCCTACACAGAATTCTTGGCCTGCTAAAGTTGGGTCCGGTGCATCCAGAATTAATGAACCTGCTCCAACTACTATATCTGTTGTGTCTGCTGTGTTGGTAGTGTTGCCAGCATTATCAGTGGCTGTTAGATCTACTGTCCAGGTACCTGTGTTTGAAGTGGTAGCTATCACATATGAGCCTGTCCAGGTATCACTTGCATTAGTCATTGATACTGCTGAGCCGCCGCCAAGACTTGAGAAGTCACAGGTTACAGTAGATATATCAGTGTTGGCGTCTCCTGTGTCGGCAGTATTATCCCACTCTGCTGTTACTGTATTACCTACTATGTAAACGCCTCCGGCTCCTGTTCCGATAAATTCAATGGATATCTTTTCATCGCTTACTGTTGGGGATATAAGGTCCCTGGTGATGCTAACACCTGCTGAAGCAGCACCAATATTACCGGCATCATCAATAATCCTAACGCTTAGTTCCTTTGTGCCATCAACACCTAAGTCAGCGATACTTTGGGCGTTACCTGTAAGAGTATATTCAAATGAGGCGGTTGATACCGGTTCAGTTACATCATTAGCAAGTAATACGCCACCTACATATAGGTGCGCTGTGCCTGCGTATTCAGTAGCAGGTGAGATAAACTTTAATGTAAAGCCGGTGTTAGTGCCATTTAATGTATTAGCAAGCACTGTTCCGCCTGTTGCTGTAAAATCACCCATACCAGGCGCGTTTGGCGGAGTATGATCCATAGTAACTGTGATGGTAATAGGCGCGCTTGGATTAGTATAATCTGTGGTGATTGTAGGATTGCCCACCGCAGAAACAGTATAAGTGTCCGCCGCATTAGTCAGTTTTACGCTTACGACAGCTCCTGAAGCAAAGGCAGTCTGCACAGCAGCATTAGTGGTAAGGCCGGCATCAAAAGAGACGCTGGTATCTCCCGCGACAATGCTATTATCTATAATAGGCGTACTAAAAGAAGCGCCGCCTTTTAAGAGCTCGGCAGAGCCGCCTGTAGCTTCTCCCGCGACAATAGTAGCTGTAGCAGCAAAGTTGGTATTGGTGGTATTTAAGGTATTAGCTACAACTACTCCGCCTACAGCTGTAAATGCTATGCTAGACAAGGTAGGCGGGCCGGGGGCGTCACTATCCATAGTAACTGTGATGATAATAGGTACGCTTGGATAATATGTTGTCTCAGAGCCGCTTCCGCCTGATGTGCTTCCTGTGCCGCCTATCAGGGCATAACTGCCTGTAAAATATGAGTTCTCGTAATATAAGGTTATCCTTCCACACGCACCGCCACCGCCTTCGTAACTACTTCCCGTGCCACCGGCACCACCATTTACAGTAAAGGTTCCCGCACCGTCAATAGCTCCGGCCTGTACTAATATGCTTCCTCCTGAGCCACCGCCGCCTCCTGCCGCGCCTGATGCAGAGCCGTCAGCACCGTTTGCTGATACTGTTCCGCCGTTGGTTAATGTGCCTGATACTACCAGCTTCATAGCACCACCGCCGGCACCACCTGTGCCTGAGTTCGCTCCACCACCACCAGAACCTAGATGTGTTGGGCCCTCTGATGAGCCATAAAGTGCGCCGCCTGAACTGACATTGCTTTCGCCATCACCGCCTGCTGCGCCATAACCAGCGCCGCCGCCTGCCTTGCCAGCATCACCTGCTAAACCTGCCCCTGTGCCTACACCGTCAGAGTCTGTTGAACCGCCGGCTGAACCTTTACCATTGGAGCTTATATACGCACCTGATCCAACTACTATATTTGTAGCTGTTACAATTAGTACCTTGGCGCCGACTGAGGAATCGAGTGTCAGTGTACAGTCGTTTAGAATTGTTAGTGTGCCGTCAATCTCTGTGTCGGATGTCCAAGTTGTATTTGAAGATATCTCCATATCTGTCGGAGATGCGATCGTGTATATGGTAAAGTAAAGGGCAGCTATCGCGGCAAAAATAAACAAACTGATCTTAACCCGTTTCCTACCTCTTATCTTTTTATGTTCCATAGTACATTCCTATCTTCTTGTAACATTTATTGTATAATTAGAGAACCGCCCTTGCCTTCTTTAAAACCAGTACCGCCATTAGAATTCAATGTCCCGCGAATAATACCGGCCGGCGCCTTGATAAGAATTCTTCCACCACCGCCGCCGCCGCCACTAATATGTCCTGATCCTCCTGAAGAGGTAATCGTTGCTCCATGGCCGCCAAATGCAGCTGCCGATAAAAAGATAGCTCCACCTGCTCCTCCGCCTCCATCAAATTGATTATTCGGTGAGGCCTTGCCATCCGCACCGTTAGCGCTTATTGTCCCGCTTATAAGAAACTCTGCCTGAGCGTTAATCCTGATTAAACCGCCTCCCGCGCCGCCGGCTGAAAACCAGCTTCCCGCGCCGCCAGAGCCTAAGTCTTCTGGCTTCTTGCTTGTGCCATAAACTAATAAATTATTATCTGCTTTGTTTTTTCCAATACCGCCTTGTCCCGCGTGTGTTCCGCCGGAGGCTGCCTTGTCAGCGTATTGGCCTGCTGCTTTTCCTTTTGCGTTCGCCCTGACATTGCCGCCTGAATAACCTTTTGAATCAGCGCTAACTTTGCCATCCTTCTCAATAACAACATTGTATGCTGAAAAATTTACCTGATAAAGTTTATCATCCGTATTTGCCTTGTGGGTTAAAGTGCCGCCCTGAATTAAAAGATCCCCGGATATGACCTGGGGTTGTGTATTTTCCTGAATGAGTTCGCCATTAGTTTTAATGATAATTGTACCTGAGGATGGGTCTATCTTTCCTCTTAATATTACGCGCGTTATGCCGACACCGCCTCCAATAGTCAGGGTTGTAAACTTAATCCCATCTTCTAAATAAAATGTCCCTGTCTGATTAAGCGTTATGTCTGTGCCTGAAGGATCAGTTAGGTCCTCTGCTGTAACCTCTTCTAACTTCTCCTCCTCAGGCTGCGCTGCTAAACCAGGCATAATTATGAACGCACCATCAGATACGTCATAAACTTCATCGAAATTCGCGTCTGAAACCTTTATCTGCGCGCGTTCTGTACTAAGGCCCGCTGGTATCAACCATGAATACGCGCCTGTATTAGATATAGCCCTTGCTATCGTGTTATAAGTTCTGCCTTCATCCATAGAATATGCGAGATCTATCTTGTAACTGGCTTCATAATCCAGGGCTGACCACATTATCTCTTTGGTGGTAGCCGGTACCCAGCCTTCTCCGCCATTAGGCGTTATGACTAGCATCTTACCGGGCCTATAATCAAGCTTTAAGCCGGCAAGTTCAGGCCTATTAGAGCCCTTCATGTCTATCTTAAAGGCTAGGTTGTTCCCAGCGGAGAAATCTCCTAAAGAGGCGTAATAATAAGTATTACTATTACAGTTCTCATTATATGTATCTCCGCCATCTACTGAGAAACCTACGGATACGCCCTTGTCTGTTGGCTGCCATTCAGGCCTTATAACGCGCGCTGAGAAAGATATCGGCATTGTCTTTGATATGTATTGTCCTTGCTCATGGCCCTGGCTTATCGTCAGATTGCCATTTTCTAATAAAGTAATATTCTCAAAGGTCGGCAGTATCACGGCCTCTTCTGTTGACTTGTATGTGTTATCTACTGATGGCTCTGTTTCAGCGTATTTTCGCACCAGGATCAAATCATAATAACTTATGCTTCCTAAGCCGGCCCCTAAACCGATGTAACCCTTCGTAAGCCCGTCCACATCCTTATAACTTATGCTTACGCTCTCATCGCCATCTGTATTAAGCCTCTCAAAAAGTATATTCTCTGCTTGGGCATTAACGCGATATCTATAAGAAGTTGAGGCGAGGATAGGATTAGGCTCATTTGCCTGTACAATCTCACCTGTTGCTATGCAGTGCTCAGCGCCTTCATAGCCAGAGGAATAAGCAACCTGTGCCTGAGACCCGGTAGCTGAGGTATCTTTCTGGGACCTTATTATAAACCTTGTCTCCGGACCGTTTATGGATTCTGCCTGATACTCTACTATCGCATCTGTGACCTGGAAATTCCTTGACATAGCCTTGGCTGAATCGATCTTTAACCTATCGCCTACGATAGTACAGCTGCCTTCAGGCTCTGTTATAATCTCCCATTTATCTGTGTTGAGTATCACCTGGCTAAAATCATCAAAAAAGTCGAATACCTCTTCCCCATTTGATAGGCTTTCAGCGCTTACATTGTCGTAATATACATATATAAGAACGCCCTTTGCGGGTATTTGAGGGATCTTTACATAAAGGGTCGCGACCTGCTCCGGATCCTGGCTTGTTATCTTATCGATGTAATATGGCAGGAGGGTCTCTTTATCTGCGGCTGTAAAGCGTATATCACTAAAATCAGTCTTGACTCTTGTATCGCAAAAGACATCCGCTACCGGTGCCTCATCTGAGGCAGGTTCCACGCGACCAAGTCTTAGCTTTACCTGGTAATTAAAAAGATCCTGGTCTGAGCCGTTTATTTGGATAGGTAATCTGTATTTAAAGCCTGAAAGCGCGGGGTTTCCGAAATCTCCCTTTGCGCCGGAGGAGTCTGTGTAAACTATCCTGACCTCTTCAAGTTTGCCACCGGATGTGACATTTGCTCTCCACCTGATCTTGTTGCCGCTAAAAGGTGCGTTTGCCTTGTAGAGGTAGCTTAAGGGCACGCCATTTACAATTGGGAGGTAATTGCGACCTCCATCTACTGAAACCTCTAATGTTACCTCGCCCGTAGACTCCCAGTTGGCTGTTATGGTCTCCACCCTGCCTTCTGTAAGTACGCTCTCTGTAGAATAGTGTGTGCCAGGGGTAGAAAAGAGCGCTTCGTTGAGCACGCAGTCACCTTCTGTATCAACGCGCCAGACTAAAGCAGCTTCGAATCCGACCATATCAGGATTAGCCAAGAGCATAGAAGTGCAGAAAAGTAGTATTATACCGGATAATATAAATATCTTATATATTTTTGATAAATCCAATATGGAAGCCTCGTGTCTCATTTTAGGCCGCCTCCTTTATGCTTCTTTTGATCTCCACTATAATTATACATTATAAGGGCTCTCCTGCCTATCCGCAAAACTACCTCTTCTTTCTGCACACATTACTCTAATAAACTAGGGACAGCGCCCGGTTTTTAAATAAACCGGGCGCTGTCCCTAGTTTATTATTGACGAATCTCCTGTAACCTATTTGCGCGAAAACCCAGTTATGCCGCCCCGTTGCAAGCAGGTTCTTAATCATTTTCTTTCTTATCTTATAAGTTTTATAGTGTTTCATTATACCAAGATATGAGTTTATGCTACTTATAAAATATTTTTTCTCATCAACTGTTGGCTTGTGATTACAAATGATTTTGTTTTGTTTTTTCAATGCCTGATAAAAATTACCCTTAACGCGGTTGGCGATGTAAATCCGATAAGGCTTGATCATCGCCCCGAGAAACAAAAAACCTGACTTGAAATGATTTATTTTTGTCTTACCGGGATGCAAAGTAAGTTTTTCATTAGTTTTTAAATAATCGGCAATTTTTGGTAAAACCTTTAAAAGGCGGGATTTATCAGCATGCATAACGAAAAAATCATCTACATAACGGCCATAACAACCAAACCCCATGCCCTGCTTTATCCAATGATCAAAATCATTCAAAAACACATTGCCAAAGAGTTGGCTGGTAAGATTGCCTATTGGCAGGCCGCAGCCCTTTGCGGCATAAAACAAGCTTTTATTAGCTGGAAGCCCTGCCCAATCAGAACGCGATCCTTTAATCATGCAATTATCCGTGGGATTATGGAATATAGTTTTTTGTAATAAGAAGTCAACCATACCCGTATCAAGCGGCATATCCTTGTTTAACAAAGCGCGTTTTCGATACTCTGTTCGCAATATATCGTTTACCTTGTGATACAACAACTCTCTGTTGATACTCATAAAATAACCGGAAATATCCATTTGCATAATATAGCACTGTTTTTGGTAGTTGCCGGAGCAGGAGCGCAAAAACTTTGCGGCCCTTTGGATGCCTGCGCTTGTACCTTTACCTTTGCGGCATGAATAACAATCATATATAAAATACTTTTCAATTATTGGGCTAAGGTACTGAAACAAAAGATGGTGCACCACTCTATCCCTGAAATCCGCCGCGAATATCTCGCGTTTTACGGGCTGATTAACAATAAACGCTATTTCGCGTAGCGGTTTGTAGGTGCGGGCTTCTATTTCATTATGCAGCTTAAAAATCTCCTTTTCAAGATTTAATTCAAATTTCAGCTGATTGATGGTATTTCTTTTATTCCGTCTGGCATTATAATAAGCCTGGAATAGATCTATAATTAATCGCGTCTTATCCACTATAAGCTAACCTTGCTTACTGATTTTTTCCAACCGCTAAGTTGTTTGCTTACGCTCTCAATCAATATGTTAATCGCGATCATTCTTTTAATGCTTATTTGCCGCAAGTCATGCAGCAACCGTATAAGCAAGCGCACCGCTTCAGTATTCTCCCTGCATCTATCTATATATATCTCTTTTTTTCGGCTTAAATTAGCTCTATATATCTCCAGCAGCAACTCAAGGGTTTCGTTTTTCAGTTTTTCGCCGATTGTATATTTGTACTCGCGCCGCAAATCGGTTGTCATTTTATAAATTTCTATTAATAGGTCGTATCCTTTTTTAAAAACCGGTAATGTATCATGCATAGCCATAATTTATTTTTTCTTAAATAGCTCCCGCCTGTTTAAGCGCAGGCGGGAGCATTTGGCAGTTTTTTATAGTCTCTTAAGGCAACGCACGCTAAAACCGTTGGCCTTATTGTTATTGTTCATGTTGCTATTGCTACTATTGAAGTTCAGGTTGTACCCGTTAGTACTGCTGTTCTGAGTACTGCTCCAATAGTTGCCGTTGCTGCCTCTATTGTCCAACGCGCCTGTACTGTTGTTGAGGTTGCCAGCAGCATACCAACCAATAAGTTACCACTTTATACGCGAATACAAGCAATTAAGCATGTATTCATCTTTTTTTGCTTATAGAATTTACTCCTAAAGCGGGTAACCAGACTATAATCCGCACGCTAACCGAAACCAATGGCCTCGATTACTCCGGCATTTTCCCACTGCCAAATATAATAATGCGTAAAATATAAGAGAGCATATCTCACAATGTAATAAATTTGGCCGCTTGCGCGGCAATTTTTAATTACTAAATTATCAATCCTTGAGGCAACGCACGCTAAAACCGTAGGCCTTATGGTAATAGTCCATGTAGCT
>Ga0222667_1000611_pt1 | contig 14992 bp, 27 predicted proteins | sample AntAcemetagen657_FD_179854 | JGI IMG/M metagenome (GOLD analysis project Ga0222667, IMG submission 179854) | Saline water microbial communities from Ace Lake, Antarctica - #657 | ecosystem: Environmental > Aquatic > Non-marine Saline and Alkaline > Saline | place: Antarctica: Ace Lake... | reverse complement strand
AAAAATAAAAAACATAAAGTTTAAATAAAACACCTAATTTATAATATACGTAAGATTTACATATATAAACAATAAATAGAGGTTTGAAAAAATGACAAGAAAACAAATAATGATAAGTGTTCCTGAATGGATAGAAAAAGACATAATAGGAATTACTGACAACAAAAGTGCAAGAGTGCAAGAATTAATTATGAAAGGACATCTTTACGAAAAAGATCAAGCAAACATAATTTTAGCCCAAATGTTTAAAAAAGGTGAAACTTCCCAAGAAGTAACAATGCGGGATACGTTTAACCCAGTTAGATACGCTTCAAACTTCTTTGATAGAATATCCGAGTTTGCAATATGAACCTTAGCAGTAGTTACAAGAACAACGGCGCTTTAAATTCTCACTATCAAACCCGTCCTTTATGGTAATAGCAACTAAGAACATAAGACAATACAAACCTAATTACTTTATGACGGAAGAAGAAGTTTTACAATTATGGGACTATACTAAAGTTTGGTCTAGTAAATGGCGTTTAATGATAGGCTTTGCTTTATTCAGGGGGTTAAGAGTGGGGGAAGTATGCGCGATCAATTTATACGATTTCTCAAAAGACTTTACTAGATTAAGAGTAGTTCTTGAAAAAAGCCACATAGAAACAGAACTCCCAATAATACCATACCTTCAAGAAATAATTAAAGATTATGTGTTTAAGAACAAAACAACGTTTAAAGATGGTTTTCTGTTTCCATATTATAGTAGTCGCTCAAAGAATCACCTTTCATATATGACACCTAGAACCGCTAGCAGTTGTTTTTGTAAATTTAGGAAATTACTCGGAGAAAAATACCCAGCTTTTTTAGATCAAAGAATGGCGGGAAAGGTTAAACGCTATCGGATAGGCTTCCATTCTTGTCGGCGTTGGTTCGAGACAACAGTTTACGATAAAATTAAAGACACCCAAAGATTAGCACACATTATGCGTTATTTGGATTCTCGGACAGTTGACACATACATCGATCCTTATAAGGTTTGGAAAGAAGAACATAATATTCTTAAAGCCAGTTTTGAGGAAGTATCAACTAGTACGAAGTTAATAGACAGTAACCAACAAAAACTAAGAAACTATATCTAACATATGAAAAATTATTCATATGTTTTAATAAAACCTTATCCTTATATACTTTAAAGGGGGAAAATAGAAAAAAATTAAAATAATAATACATATTAATCTTGAGAAGCAACTACCACACCTTTAGTTGCTAAGAAATGCCTTATAGTACTCTTATTATAGTAACATTTAGTCCCGTACTTCTCATTCTCAGGTTTAGTCTGCTGAATCCAAGTCCTAACACTCGCCAAACTATAACCGCTTTCTTTTGCGATCTCTTGCGCGTTGATTAATCCCCTCTGAGATAACATACTCTTACGTATAATATCTTTCTTCCCTTGCAGGCTAAACTTCTCTAGTTCTAAACTGTCCGCTGGATCTAAATCTTTAAACATACCGTAGAAGTTGGGGCTTGTTAATCGGAAAGCGTCAGAAGGAACTGTTACTTTAGTAAAGCGTTTTTTAATATACCACATTCTCGAGAGATCATAAACAGAATAACGCCCGCTCGTTGCGTTCCTACCGTAACAATGTACTAGAAATCGTAGTACTCCCTTCTTCATAAGGCTAGTATCTATATCTGCAAAACTTGGTAAGCATAGAATAACAACAATTTTTGTCGCTCTGAATGTTTCAAAAACTCGGTTAAGTTGACTATTAAAGAATGTGAGACTTGCTCGCGTGTTAAAATCTCCCGCTTCGTCATATATTACCGCGTTCTTATTATTACTTACTGCGTAGTCCATAGCTTTAAGAAATCCTTTCCCACCCATACCTACTTGTTCTTGTATGTCGAATGTCCCGCCCTGTTGTTCTTCTATGTACTGAGCCATTTCTACGGCTAAGGTGGTCTTTCCTTCGCCTACGTTACCGTCTACACCTAAACAACTCGCTTTGTTTAATTGTATTCTTTCAATAGTCCCGCGTAAGTTCTTCGCTAAAGTGTTATCGAACTTTAAACCATTCTTGTAAAGATAATTTTTTACTTCTCCCATTTTGCTTTACCTCATAGAATTAATTTTGTTTACTGTGTAACCACGCATAAAAATACATTTGTATTACAATATACAATATATCTGTATTACAAACGCTCAAATATTACTCTTTTAGATCAACTTTCTCAATACCTAAACGCTTATTCTTCCTTAAGTTATCCTCAAGAACCTTTAAAATATAAGCTGTCGAGCGGTCATGTAATACATAAAGCCCGAACATAACCAATTGTTTAACGGTTGTACTCTCCTTTTCTTGCTGTAAAATGTTTTGGGCTTCTCTTAAATTATTAAGTTCCTTCTCGTTTAAGCGTATAGTAAAGACTTTTCCTTTATCCTTCTCGCGTTCTTCCTCGTCCCTGTAAGAATTAAAAGGTTGTTTCTCTAAACCCACTTTATAACCCCTTTGAAGTATTAGAAGCTTCTATGTCTGTATAGTCGATTTTTCTACGCGTGTCAATCCTTGTAATGTTTAGTTCGTCCAGAATCAGATTTATAAGATTAAAAGCCCGCATAACATTATCTATTTTTACCTCGTCGCTATTTATTAAAGTTTTTAGTTCCTCATAAGTGGTTTTATGAACTTCTTTCACCCGCCTAAATAATAAGCGGTCTATTTCTAAAAGTATGGATTCTAAACGGCTTTTAAGCTTAAAAAGTTTCGTCGCTGAATCGCTCCCGTTTTGTAAGACACTAAATCGGTATTCTTCGTATGCGTTTATGAAGTCATCGCGCCTTTGTAAAACTACTAAGTCTAATATGTGCGATCTGTTAGTGCCTAACATTCCCTCGCTATTAAAATCTACCATTTGTCATTTTACCCCGTCAAAAAGTTGTTAATTAACTAAAAAAGGTTAGTGGCTATTGAAAAGCCCGCTAAAACCATTAAGATAACTACAACAATCGCGCCCGCTACTATTGGAAGCCACCCGATAGCCATCATTACCAAACTTAAAGGAATTAGTAAGGATAAGCTTATACTTAAAGGAATTTTTACCATTAAAGAGATCATTAATAAAACTAATAAGAGAATAACAGCGGTTATTATAGGATTCCCGAAAACTTGATCCGTATAATTATTAAAAACCGTTGTTGCTAGACTTGTCGCGTTATATAGTACCATTTTCTTAGTTCCTTCCGAATATCCAAGCAGTAAAGAATAATAATATTATGCCGTTCCAAATTACTTGTATAGCTAGAGCAATACTTGAAGGTATGCCTATCATTAATAAAAACCCTCTTGGTTGACTAAATAAATTGCTTACGAATGATAACGGCTCAAGTTTTTGTTTTAACCAACTTTTCGCACTATTGTAAGTGTCCGTTAATAAATTGCCTGTATCTCCTACTATTTCCTCGTCGCTTGGTAAGTAATCATCGCCTAAAGTTACGTCTCCGCTAGTAATATCACCAGTTATATAATTATTATATGGGCTTGTAGAATCATTAAAAAACCTTTCTGCGTCGGGTGACAAACTTGTAACGCCCGCTTGGGTGAAAGCTAAACCTATGTTTATCGAGATCATAATTATAAACATTATTGCTATCGTTGAGGTTATCGAGCCCTTCTTATTTTTAAACATCTTTTTTTACCCATTTCTTAAACTGAATATTACTATTAAAAATAAAGCTAATCCTACTATGTATAAACTCCACATAGGGACGAACCCAATTATAGCAAATAATGTCAGGAATAAAACGAAACCTATGGCGGTCGGTAGTAATGGGCTTACGCCCGCGTAGTTACTACCTAAAGCGATAATAGTAGTAATTATTAGAAGTAAAAAAGTCGCTATAAGTACTTTTTCAAAGTCTCCCATTCCTGTATTATCGCTTTCTCCCCATTGAAAGAACCCACTAGTATCTACTTTATTCACTATATTAAAGATTTTTGTGAATGTTTGCGCGCTTTTCCCTGTTTCTTTTACGGTGTAAGTTATTGTTAAGCGGTCGCCAATTGTTCCGCCCGATATAGTAAAATTATAAGCGTGTTCTCCCCCGTTCGCCGTTAAATAATCGTTTTCTATACTTACGTTTGGCGCTGTAATGTTTACTGTGTAACTTTCTATCGTTCCGCCTGCGCTACTTATGATAAAAGTTAAATTATTAAGTGTTTCATCATAAAATAATGAAGGGCTTACAGTTATATAATACCCTGTCGTGTCGGGTTCTTCTATAACTGTACTTGTTAATCTTACGGTGTAGCTATCAAATAAAGGTATTAGAGTTGCGGTTTTAGTAGTGTACCCTGTAACGCTAAAAATAAATTTGTATTCGATACTCGTTATATATGTAAATCTTGCTCTCCCTGTGAGGTCGGTTTCTTTGCTACTTACTAGCGTCCAACTTCCATTAATAGTTCTATACTGGCTTATATCAACATCTTCTAACAGAGAACCACTTACTAAGTCTTTCATAGTAAAATCTACGGTGTTCGCGCTGTCTAAATCCATGTATGCGTTTATCGTTTGATGACTTCCGCCCGTCATTGTTAAACCGTAAACTGCTGTACTGTAACCACTTCTCGTTACACTTACCGTATAAACCCCGCTTGGTACGTCGCTAAACATAGCTACCCCGCTTGTATCGTTTGCTGTGTAACTATTATTTAAATCATAAATCTCAACGTTAAATACTGTTAGTGTCGCGCCTGTGCTACTGTCAAAAGCGTTTATCCATACGCTATTATTCGCGTAACCGCTAAAGTTAACTTCTTGTAACGTGCTATTTATGGTAAAGTTATTTATTGTTGTTGCGTAGTCTATCGCGAAGTATGTTATAGAATAATTTAGTTGCGTTAAGTTAAGGTTAAAAGTTCCGTTCGTGTTGGTATATGTTTCGTTAAAACCGTATGTAGAATTACTAATAATTATTGTGCTATTCTTTACAATTACTTCCCCCGTTATAATATCGTTTAAGTTTATTGTTACTTGAGAATTATATAGATCAGTAACGTTTAAAGTGTCTTGATCTAAAGCGGATACGTTAAAAGTATAATTTTTTGCATAATAACCTAAAGGCTCAACCAATACGGTGTGTGTTCCCGCAGGTAAATAAAAAGTGGTGTTAAGTTGTCCGTCTATTGTGTAGTTTGTTTCGCTACTGTTTAAAGTGTTGTTCGTTATATACTCGAAGCTATTAAAACTTGTTTCTGTTTGATGTAGTACGGCTTCATAACTTGTAGTTACTGCTATATTGTTATATGTTTCTTTGAAGTAAGTTCCTGTTCCGCCTACTTCTAAAGTATAAGTTCCTGTATCATTCTCTAATAAAGTAGTTGTTATTGTACCGTTTGTTGTCGTGTAGTTTGTTCCGTCAATTTTAGCCCAAAAAGTATTTATTGCGCTATCGTTCCAAAAATCTACCGCGGAAACTTCAAAAGAAGGAGTATCTACAGGAGTAAAAGGATACTGTTGCGAACCAGTAGGATCACCACCATTATATAAATAGTCTACATTATCACTTGTTAATGCTTCGCTTGTAACAAAAAGCTCATCAATAATACCGTCCATATAACCAGTAGTTTTACTTTTATCAGAACCAATAACATTAGTTAGTGCAACACTACCAATACCAGCAACGGTTTTACCTGTTGTATATAAACTTCCGTCAATATAAAGATCATAACTACTAGCCGAAGATTTACTCCCACCATCATAAATAGTTATAAAATGATGGAATTCATCATCGAGATAAGTATCTATATCAGCAGACCAATAAACACCTTTTCCACTTTCTCTAAATGCAAATTGAAAATAAGGACTACCAACATCATAATATAAAAAAGCTACATCATTAGTACTAGTAGTTCCACTATCAAGATTAATAAACTCAATATAATTACTTGTTACATCAAATTTAAGCCAAACACTTAAACTAATTACAGAAGTATCAAATTCATGACTTGCAATTTCAGTATAATCACTATTAGCCAAAACATAATCAAAACCTTCATTTAATATCCCTGTTGCGTCAGTATTAGCAGTATTTGTTGTAGCATCAACATTATTATCTGTTAAATCAAGCGGTAAACCACTATTAAGGTCATCATTATCAAAACTATAATACATTTGAACATCAGCACTATCAGGAGCAGTTGCTACTGCTGTCGCAAAGCTTACAGTTAGAATTAGCATGATGATTGCGATTATTGGGATTATTAGTTTTTTCTTGTTCATTCTTCCGCTATCCCTGTACCGAATACTATCATAGCAATTATTCCTATTAAAGCCCCTATTATTATCCAAAAGTTCATTCCAGCCATTAACCACGCGAGCATAGGGTAGTCGTCTCCCCATTGAGTAACAAACTGTTCTGTGCTTCCTGTTATGTTTCCCGCTAAAAAACTAAATATTAATATGAACGCTAAAGCTATAAAAAAGACTTTGAAAATGTGTAATTGCCCTTTCTTATTCACTTTATCCCCATTCTTAAAACATATTTCTAGTACTAAAATCTAATTTTGGCTTTTCTTTCTTGCCTTTTTTTCTTTCTTCCAAAGCTTTTTTTAATTGGTTAAGTGTGCTATGTTGGTTTATTGACGCTCTAGCTTTTTTTGTTCTTTCTTTTTCTCTGGAAGCAGTTTTTAAGATTCTCGCTCTCCCTTCGAGTTCTATACGTCGATTTCTCATATTTTCTAAAGACTTGGCTTTTTTTAAGACCTTTCTTCGTTCGTAACCGTCGATTTTTTCTTTTGCTGTTAATATCATGTGACTTATATTCATAGTTGAACCCCTCTTAATTTTTCTAATCCTTTAAACGTGATCTCTTGTTTTTCGCCTTCTGTTCCTATCCTGTACTGTCTTTGCTGTATAAAGAGGTCTTTCTTTTTCTTAAACTGTTTCTTGTTTTTCTTGAAGCTTCCTTTTGTTGTTTCTTTGTTGAATATTCCGAACCTTCTTGATTTTGCTCTGCTTGATCTTGATACTTTGAATGTTGCTCCCGCTGTCCCTGTTGTTATCGCGCTCCCTAAATCTAACGCTTCGCTTTTTGTTAATCGTTGTATGTTTGCTTTAAAGAATTTCCCACCCCTTCTTACTTCTACGTCAAAGCCTGTCGTTTCTTTTTTTCTTTTTGGTAATGGGAAACCCCATCTTGTAGGTATCATTACGTTTACAGGAACTTGAACAGGTGTATTAACAGGTGTATTTACAGGAGTATTTACAGGAGTATTTACTGGAGTATTTACTGGAGTATTTACAGGAGTATTTACAGGAGTATTTACAGGAGTATTTACTGGAGTATTTACAGGAGTATTTACTGGAGTATTTACAGGAGTATTTACAGGAGTATTTACTGGAGTATTTACTGGAGTATTTACAGGTGTATTTACTGGAGTGTGAGTATAGGTAAAGACAGGCGTAGAGCTTTTTACGTTGGTTGAGACAGGAGAAAAAGTAAAAGTTGCGCCTGTCCCCTTATCTGTGTATGTGTTGACAGTGGTAAAAGTAAGTGAAGATTTATCATTACTACTTAAGAAAACAGGAGTTTTTACTATACGCCCCGCTTTACGCCCGCCAATTTCCACGACATCTTGTAAAGTATCGCCTAAATACTCAAAACTATCCGTTACATAACTTGTTCCTTGTAATGATTTACCGAAGCCCCTAGTAACGACTTTTTTACTAGCGCTTGCTCCTATGATCGAACCACCAATAACGCCCGCGCTTACGGACGCGAAAGATCCTTTCTCTATTAATGATTTAACATTTAGTCCCTCATTCCTCGTTATTTGTTGAGTTAACTCTTGGGAAACACCTTCTATAAATCCCGCCGTTGCAATACTTGGCGCTACCATTAAACCAACTTTTAAAGCTCTTTTACCCGCTATTTTAGTACCTTGATCTGTTGTTAATCGTGCAACTTCTCGCCGTCCAAAACCCTCACTAAATCTTGATAAGTTCGCAAAAGAAATTATTTCCGCGTTATCTTGAACCTTCTTTATTTTCGTCGCTCCCGCTACAATCTTCTCCCTTTCAAAAGGGGTGTACCCGTCTGCTTCTAATTGGTAATCTAAATATTCCGTAAAGTACTTTTCTCCTACTTTACCGCTGAACTTTGTAGCGACGAACTCAGTTCCTACTTTTTGGATAAAACTACCTTCCCTCTGAACGCCTATCGCTTCCGCTTGCCTGCTTAAACTTATAGCGTTCTGTACTTTATCTTGCGCCATTAAGTCTTGCGTATCTTGATCTAAAGTATTAATAGCTAAGATTTTCGCGCCTTGAGTTATAGCTACTACCTGCGAAGCACTTGTAACAAGCCCCGTACCAAAACGCCCTATTCTTACGCTGTTAATTGCAGTACCTATTAAAGAAGAACTATAAGCCGAACCTACCGCGCCAGTAGTTACCACCAAACTTTGAGCGAACTCGCCCATAGCCCCGAAACCTATACCGCCCGCTAAAACGCCTACTTTCTCGCCAAAAGTACTGGCTTTGTTAGTGCCCGATCTTGTCCGCTCTATAAGTTCTTGATCTCTATTTAATCCTATTCCCGCTTGGAAGCCTGCTCTTAAATCACCAAAAAAGAGTTTAGAATTACTCGGTGTTTCTCCCGTTCTTAAAAAAGTGTTATCAAATTCTCTTTTAGCTTTTTCTTTCTCTAGTCTTAAGCGTTCTTCGTTCGCTAGAGTTGGGGCAAACTCGTTATTTAAAGAGGTAGAACCTGAAGGCTTAGAAAAATTATCTTTTTGGCTTATAGTATATCCGCCTTGAGCGTCCATAAGCACGTCGTATTGGTTAAGTAGTTCTTCCGCTGTTAAATCCTTTGTAGCTTCCGCAAAAGCTTTTTGTTGTTTAATCTGTTCTGTTCTTTGTTCTGTCGCTTTCCTTTCTGCTTGATCTTGTTGTACTTGATATTCTGAAACTCTCTTAAAATTATCTACATCTCGTCGAGTTCTAGCGCTTGATACCTTGAGTTCTTCGCCTGAGTTATCAATATTAACTCTTAAGACGGGCGTTCCTGTCGCGTTAGTTTCTGAAACTACTTCCCCGCTAATAGTGTTTGAAACTACGGTACTCCCGTCGCTTCTAGTTTTCTTTGTGTAACTGCTCCCTTTCCTTCCCGCTCGCGAAATATCGTCTTTTTTTTCTTTATCTTTACTTCTTGAGGTCTGAGCCTGCTTGCTATCTTTACCGTATACTTTCTCTTTAAACTTAGTCTCTGAGACTACTTTACCGTTATATTTGTAATTACCTACCATTGTTTAACCATATTTCTTTTTAATCTTCCTAATAAGTTCGCTAGAATCATCGTAATTAATACTGTCGAACTTTACGCCGTTAGCGTCATAAAGTGTTGCTCTTTGTTTTCTCATTTTGTTCAATCTCCAAGCATTGTCAAGCTTATAATAAACATTCCAACACCTAATATTAAGAAGAACCAACCGTAAGCAGTACCGCCGATTTCTCCCCATTCGTAAGGTTCATAAGTATAAATTTCTTCTTTCTCTGTGTGAAATAAAAAAGCTTCTTTGTCTGCTTGAAGCGGGGCGGTCGTGTTGTGACCTGCCCAATGTTCACCGTCAAAGCCATTTCCATAAATATAGTTTTCCTCTGTGTTAACGCCTGTTTTAAGCATGACATCATTACCTAAAGTAATACCGCCTAAACTCATAAGAAGAACTGCCCCGATCATAGCAAATAAAGGAATGTCAACCGCGAAGCCACTAATAATAAGAATCAGAGCAAGCGCGAATAAGAATAAGAATATATAAAATATCATTTGGTTTTATTTCCTGTAAAATAAAAATTGTGAAGGAATCCGCCTTCACTTCGTGAATTGGTATCGTTGTTCATTTACAGAACTCCGAAAACATTAAGTGCGCCGTAAACAATACCTACTACTCCTAAAAGACCTACAACGCTCCAAAGAGCAACTTCTGAGGTACTCCAAGTTGAAGTATTTGTACTATGAACAGTTGTCATATAGACAGCACTCATTATAATAATACCAATTGATAAACCTATAATTCCACCAATAAAATTAGCCATGTGTAAAAACACCCCCTACAATTAATTACAAAAATTTTAATACATATAAGTAAGTATGACGATTATAGCCCAAAGGGATAAAAATAGCCCTAAGTTAAAACTTTATTTTACTTTTGCCCTAAAATGCCTGTTCCAGTTGGTAGCTGTTCCCCAACACTTCCCTAATAAAAGTTTATCTTGTTCTAGCGCCATAACGCTACGTCTCACGTTCCGAACACTAATATTTAGTTCTTTAGATAATTCTCTTATAGTATAATATTTTTCCTCGTTCAAAACGAAATGTTTTAGTACTTCATATTTCCCCATTATAAAAACCCCACTTTATCATCGTAACCTTTTTTTCGTAATCCTTTCTTCATAAGAAGCATAAAAAAGTATTTGCTCCGCACATAAGCCAAAAGAAAGAACAAACCCCCAACGATAGCGAAGGGAATATAAGCACTAAAAAATAAAGCTACCAAACTCCCCAAACCAAAAACGTAATGTACTGGCGGGAATAATACTTTAATATCTACAACTAACAAAGCGTTATACTCATTAAGAGTAATATACTGAGCCGTACCGTTAAACATTTGCGCCCCTTGTACCGTACTCATTCTTTCGTTAAAACTGTTTGCTGTAAGTATAGCTTTAACGTCGTTGTTCTTTTTTCTGCGAAGCAATAGAGCGAACATTTTTAGATCACTCCCAAAGCTTTAACCAAAGTCTCTATATTAATAATTTTAAAGACAGCGAACAATACAGCCAAACCAACGATACCCACCATAACCATAACTATCATAATTTTTTTTAAGAAGTTATCATCTAAAGCAGGGCGCGTTAAAGCACGTTTAAGGATATTATTAAATGTGGGTTGGTCTATTGTCCTCGCGGGAAGTTCTCCCAATATAGTAAGGTTGTATGCTTTCTCAGGGCTTCCCACGTTAACAGCGATATACTTAACTTTCATAAAATCCCCAACGGTATCTTTAGTAAGTTCTGTTAACTTAGTTTCTCCGCGATACTTCCAACTAACAACACCCTCGTTTATCTGCCCCTCAATCTTTCCAACTTTACTAATACGCCCTAAAGGAGTATCAACCCACATAAAAATTTTAGAACCTTTACCCCACTTAGTTAATAAATAGTTAAGTGTAGTCTTACCACCAACGAACAACATTAAACTAGCGCCTAAACAAAAACTTATTAAAATACTTGCAAAAATTATTATAAAATCATTCATCTTTTAACGCTCCGTCTCTTAGGCTTCTTAAGTGCTTTCGCTTTATCATTCATATAATCGACATAGTGAACCTCGATAAGCAGTATGATAAAAGTAGCGAAGAATAAACCGCCAAGAAAATTATAACCTGTGATAGCCGAACCAATAGAAGCCCAAAACAAACCACCTAAAATTAACATAGTAAAAACTTTCCTAAAAACACTTTCTAATCTTTCTTTATTTATCAATTTCATATACCTCAAAAATCTTTCTTTTTACCCAAACCTAACATATTCCGTTTTTTTGGTTTGTCATCGTCAAGCGGGGTTGTCTTGTGAATAAATGTATTTAACAACTTCCGCAAAAACCCGCCTTTACTCTGGCTTGTTTCGTTCACACTTAAAGCGCGCTCAATACTAATTAACGCGCACTCTCTGTAATCATCGCCTAATACTGTCAAGATGTCAGAAGTTAAATCTAAGTAGTAGCGAATATAAACCGCTTCCTCTTTCTTATCAATATTTCCTAATCTCCAATCCCTAGTGAACAATTGTAAGATACTCCACAAATCCTTTTTAACATATAATTGAGGTTTGCCTTTCTCGTCTAAAACTAAGCTTCCCGCAGAATCTCGCATATAATCGTACTCTATAAACTTACTTGAGAAACCCTGATCTACATAAGGGCTTGAAACGTAAGGATCTGTTAATTGTTGTTGAAAATCTAAATCCGTCGTAGGTCTTGGCGCTACTACTCCGCCGTTATTAGTTGTCATAGAAAATTACCTCATAATCTTTTTTAGTAGCTTCCGCCTTTAACATACTTTCTTCTAGTTCTTTTATGAAGTCTTTTTTTAGTTGATCGCTAAAACCTGCTAGCTTCCCACCCTTCTTTAGAATCTTCTTTATTAAGCCTTGAAAGTTTACGGTTAAAAACTTCTTCTCTAAATCAAGAGTTTGTTTTACGCCGTACGCTTGAAGTTGTAAACGGTTCTTAAACTTCTTGCTGTCTTTGTAGTGATTCGTTAAACCCTTTAGGGCGTTCTCTGTTCTCGCGTGAATCTTTACGATCATATTTTTTTACCTCTGTTATATTTTAAATTATATTTTAAATGGTTTATCATTATTGCATAAAAAAGAATTATAAGTACCCACTCAATAAAATATTTATGAAAAAACGGCACTGTAAAAGGTTCTCCGTAAGTAGAACCCGCGTTTAAGAAACGCTCATTACAAGGTACAATGTCTTGTTTACAATGTTCATAAAAAGGATTAGGACAACCATTTACTAGAGTATAACTCTCGCTTAATGTTGTACTACCTAAAGGGCAATCAACATAAACCATTTTCAAAGATGGCGCGGTAAGTACTGCAATCCCTAAAAGTACAAGGATAAGTAAAAACGAATACCTAAAAACTTTCTTTTCTATTTTGTAACTACCATAAATTTTATTAGTATCAACGTCGAAAATTTTGTAAAATTTCTTAATTTTATCTATCATATAAACATACTCCACAATTCGCACAAACATAATTACTATAATTATTTAACACACCGCAAAATTTGCAACGCTTAACATTGTTCAAAGGAAACCCCATAAAATAAAATAAGTAGCGGGAACAGTAGAAAGGATAAAAACATCGTTAGGTTGATAGTCGCTCCCGCCATAGTAAAACACCTCACTTCAAAGTGCCAGAAGAACTTAAGTCCAACTTCTCAATAATAGGCAACGCTTCAAGAACAACATAAGTTTTATCTTTATTCTCCCCATTAACTAATAAAGTAATCTTTTCGCCGTTCAACTTACCGCGAGCGCTACCGATAGCTATTAATTGCCCGTACAAACTTTTAAAACTCTGTCCCTTCGTAATCGTCCAAATCATAATTTTTTGTTTAACACTTACCTTTACTTCAACTTGATCTATAATTTTGTTCCCATCGTCAAAAGTTGTCGGTTCAGGCTCTCCAATAAATACTACTTCGTGCCGACCACCTGTTGCTTTAAAATACTCTTTAGGCTCATAAGCCATTATGGTTGTATGTTCTTTCTCATAATCCATTTTTTTTTACCTCATAATTTACGCTTGTTTTCTTAACCACTCATTATTGCGATAAACCGCCCGTTGAGTTGCTTGAAGGTTCTTCTTAATAACTCTAGCTTCGCCCTTAAGTTTGTGTTCAGTATTCAATAATAACGCTTGTTCTTTACGCCATTCCTCATATTCTTTTTTACGAAACTTATTAACATTATCATACGCCATAATTAAACCTCGTTCAAGTTAGGGTTTAAAACCCAAACAATACCCGCGCGCCTTCCCATACCATTATTCCTTACGCCAGTTCTTACTAAGACGTGGCTTCCGTAACGCTTCGTTAAATCATTACGACGGGCGGAGAGTGTTGAAGCGTCAACATATAATAATTTGCTTGCTTGAACATCTGTCAAGCCTTCGGGGTGTTTCTCGTATTCTTTTATTAATCGTTCGAGTTGAGTATTTAGAACGCCACTCGTAATAAGATCGTGGTAAGCGCTTTTACTCGTTGGTTGAATGTATCTAGTTAAAGGCTCGACACCCATACTCGCCCGATAATGATTAAGAACTATTTTAACACCCTTTCAGTATAACGCTGTTTTCTTGTGGGTTGTATTCTAAACCAATGGGTGTTTTTGAATCTTTAAATAATTCGTTCAATTTGTTTAAAGTAAGAACCATCATTTTTTTACCTCTTTAGCTTTTTGTAAGAAACCGTCAAGTAAAATTATCTCGTTAGTCTCAATATAGAAATCATTAATAAAACTCTCAACCATACGACGCGAAACGCTAAAACCTAAAAGTGTTTGTCTGAGTAAATAGGCATAGTCGAACTGGTTACCTTTCAGAACAAATCTTATTTTCTCGTCAAGGTATTGTCTAGCTTTCTGTTCTTCTCGGTATGCGTTAGTTACCAATTTATTGTACCCCTAGCGCTTTGGCTTTTTCTACGCCTGCGCTTTCGAGAAATTTACTTCTGTTTCCTCTGTATTCTACTTTTGAAGCAAGATCAATAAGTTTTAATGCTTCCTCGTCAATTGTTATTGTTACTTTTTCATAATTACCCATACTTTACACCTGTAACGTTTATGTAATTAATACGTATAAGTTCTTATTTAAACTTGTCGAAATAAACCAAGAAGTAGTTACATATTAATTACATAAGTATAGGTTTTGCTTAAATATTTTAGAAATTAATTAATCAGAATAAGAATTTTAGCAAGAATTTTATCAAAATCCAAGCAACAACAAAAACAAGAAATCCAAAGACATTTAATAATATATTTTCCCACTTTGAAAGGTGTTTAAAATTCATAAAAATATAGAAAATAAACCACTATAAAAAACTACCCTTCCCCCCCTTCCCCATACCACACCCCACCAAGCCAAAAACTAATGTAGGGTGTGTTATTTTTTTCTCAAAAAAAAGTTATTGTGGAAATGCGGACATTAGTTTTCTAAATGATATATAAAGTATATAAATATAAAAATATATATACATATACATCTATATACAGGTGTAGGGGGGTTGGTATGGGGAGAGGGGGGGTAAAAAACATAAAGTTTAAATAAAACACCTAATTTATAATATACGTAAGATTTACATATATAAACAATAAATAGAGGTTTGAAAAAATGACAAGAAAACAAATAATGATAAGTGTTCCTGAATGGA
>Ga0222667_1000601_pt1 | contig 15141 bp, 15 predicted proteins | sample AntAcemetagen657_FD_179854 | JGI IMG/M metagenome (GOLD analysis project Ga0222667, IMG submission 179854) | Saline water microbial communities from Ace Lake, Antarctica - #657 | ecosystem: Environmental > Aquatic > Non-marine Saline and Alkaline > Saline | place: Antarctica: Ace Lake... | reverse complement strand
TCAATAATTCATTTATAATGTCAAAATTTTTAAACTTATACCCAAAAGATAAATAATTCTTAGACGTTTTGCCTATTACCCTTATATCAACACGCTTTGTTATTAACAAAATTTACCCCCAATATCTTCCTAGAACATAATTCATCAGCAATTAAACCAAAACTTGTAGCACTTCCCGTTGTAATTTCTCCTAAAGCTAAACTAGATGTAGCCCAATTATTTTCCGTAAAGGCAATAATTCCATTATTCATCCAAATTTGTTCATCCTCATAAGACGAACCATCAGATTTTCTAATTCTCAATCCATTTTGATCAAACAAAATATCTTGATTACTACCACTGATAACATTATTTACTGCTGCATCTAAAGCAGAATCCATAAATGTAGAAACATCATCTTTATAATTTTTGTCAAAATTTCCCCAATTTAAACTATCAAAATTTGTTTTAATTGAAGATTTAACTGTATTTTTGAATAAGTCAGAATAACGATAACTACCATCATCTAATCTTAATCTATTGCTAAAAATCATTGAAAAATTATCTGGATTATCATAGTCTAAATCAAATCCTAATAACGCAGGATAAATATATGTATCTTCAGTCAATTCTAAATTTACAATGCTCCCCATTTCTAATTCGTCTGTAAATGAATCAAAATCTTGTAATTGTAGAAAATTGATTACGCTCATATTAAATTCATATCTTGGCTGAGAAACTTTTGTCAAGATAGATACTGCTTGATCATAAAGATCTTGCGCCATATCTTGAATTTCTACATTTGTCATTTCATCAGTTTGAATAAAGTTTTCATTCTGATAAGTTTGACCAACAACAAAAGGAGAAAGTAAAATAAGTTGAGCACTTGTAAAATTATTTGCAAAACTAACATCACTATTAATACTCGTAAGTTGAGATGTTATAGAGGCAATAGTTAAATTAGTAGAATCTATGTCGCTTTGTTTAGAATCTATTTCGCTTTGTTTACTAACTAATAATGCTTTTACAGCAGTCAAAGATAATCCTTGTTCTATTCTTGCTAATTGAACTCCCTCAAGAGCCTTATATTCACTATTTAAAGTTACTAAATCAGCTTCTTGAGTAATCAATGTCGCATTATAATTCAATAAAGATGTCAATAAGGTAGAATAATTGCTTTGATTACTATCAATTTCAGTTTCCCAATCAGTTATTGCATCTACTAAATCTTGACTCATCCAATCTGTAGATTTATAATAATCAAAGTTATAAATTGTATTTGTTCCTAATGGATTCACCTGATTAATTGATAATGCTCCTCCACCATAAACAGTTAATGCAGTAATTAATTCTTCAGTAACTTCATTAATTTGAACATTTTCTACAAGATTATCAAAAGATAAAACAATATCTGTTTCTGTTGTAGCATTGTCAATTGTATGAGCGTCCACTATTTTATTTACAGTATCAAATACAAAAATACATTGATAAGTTTCTTCTACATCATTCATCATAAATTCATAAATTGTAGATTCTGAAACATCAAATGTTCTGTATAATACTGCTAAACTTGTATCTACATCACCAACAGTCCAACCAGGAACTCTATCTACTAAATCTTGTAATAATGTTCCTTCTGGAGTTATTGGGTCATAAAATTTATAAGTTCCTTCATAATAAGTAATATCTTTTAATGCAAACTCAACCTCTAATGATTGAGCAGTTATTTTCTTTTCTTTTATTAATCCATTATTATCTTCGTCAATACCTGTAATCATAAAATAATTAGAATCATCAATCAATACTAATCTTCTATAAGTTAAATAAGAGTACCATTCATTTAAATCACCATCAACATATTCTGGCGCAATAAAAGATAATTCTGAAAATGCATTGTATCTTGGTTTATAAACTCTATCATAAATTGTTCCTAAAGAATATAGTTCTTCTTTATTTGGATTACATAAAGTAAAAGAAGGATCTTCAGGAAAACCAAAATAATCATATAAAACTTCCATCTTACCCTCCGATTTTTCTAGCTAATGAATATGTGATTGAAAAAGTTCCAATACCTGACATTATATGTAAATTATTATAGCCTGGCACTAATCTAAACCATCCTTTATTAAAAGTTGATAATCTTCTTAGTCCAGAATCAGATGTAATTATTTTCTTGTCATTATCTACTTCAATTTCTTCATTTGCATTTAATCCAGAAAACGAAAATTCTCTATCATCATCTGTTATATTGACAATTTCAAATGAAGTTCCAATAGTATTCAATGAAAAAGAAACAATAGGATATAGATAATCATTTGAATCTGAATCATTATAAAAATCCATATAAAAATCTTGAAGAGCATCACCAGAAAAAGTTCTTGTTACAGTTTTTGGAAATGTCCAAGCCCATGGGCTATCACATTGAAAAGTGATCACCATTCCAGCCATTTGATTTCCAATATATTGATTTGAGGCAGATATGCCAATACAATTATAATAACAATTTGCAATATCATCTTGTTCAATCTGTAATTTTACATAAGATGTCTTTCCGAGTAGCCATTGCTCTATCTTACCTCTATCAAATCCAGAGATAGGATCATCATTTCCAATAGTCATTGTTATTATCAATGGCGTATTTAATGCTCTGCCAAAAAAATATGATTTTTGTTTTTTCAATAACCATTTTTCATAAATTGTAGAATCAGCCCCAGAAGGCGAACCTTGCAATGAAGATGTTTCAAAATTTACTATTCTAACTCCAAATATTTCCGATGGCGTTCCATCAAAAATAAAATTTTTTCCATAAAACATTTTTACCTCCCAAACCTCATCAGAGGCAATGTTGGATAGGAGGGCTATTTTACCGCCCTCCTATTTCTATTTCTTAAACTGAAAAACTCTTTGCAGAACGTCTCATTCCTCTATCAGACCAAGCCTTATTTATAGTTTTCAAAACCATTCTTTCCATTTCTGGCATAACTGATTTATCCATATTTCCGGCAACATTTATTTCCATATTCACAATGGGTGTACCACTATTTACAATACTCGGCAATGTACTTCCTAAAAAGTCTGCCATTTGTGGTTTATTTACAACAACTTCACCCTTCATCAAATTTGCAAATACTTCGCTAATATTAGAACCTTTCGCCCCGACAATGCCACCATCGTGATAATTAGGAAGTAAACTATATTCTGACGATTCAATTTTTTGACCAGTACCTTTTTCTATATAGTTTGGTTCTCCACCAATCATATAGACATTATAATCTTTTTTTGTTTTTCTTTTTTGTTCTGTCTCTTCTTTGCCTCCGCCACCACCTCCACTACCGCCAGAATAACTTGAAGCATTTGCGGCAGCATTAGCTACAACAGCAGCATTAGCAGCAGATGCCTGATTCCATAATTTCTGAATCGTAGCATCAATTCCATCACCATAAGTTCTGTTCCAGTCAATTAATGACTTGTAAAAATCGTCTGTTCTTGACTTCATTAATGCAATAGCTTTTTGAGCAATCAATCCTTCTTTAGAAAGATAGTCGTCAATTAAAGCAATTTTTGCATCTATATATTCTTCGTATTGATCGTATTCTTCATCAAGAGCATCTTTTTGAAGATCAACGCTTCTATTGTTTTGCAACTCGCCAATTTCTTCAACTTTATTAGCTTTTTCAGCTTCAAGTTCAAGTCTTTTTCTTGTTCCTTCCTCGCTATTGTCAAATTGAATCTGTAAAAGTTCGTTGTCGATATCAGAAAGTTCTTTATTTTTATCGCCAAGCTCATCCTGAAAATCTTTTTCTTCTTGCTGAAGATCAATTATATCTTTACGAGCTTCAATAATTTTTTTATATCCATCTAACTGATCTTGTAAAGCATCTTTATATCCATCTAACTGATCTTGTAAAGCATCTTTTTCAGCTTTTTTCTTCTGTTTCAACATTTTTATAGTTGTTGCCAAAAGATCATCATATGCTTCTTCAGCTTCGTTCACACCACTTTGCGAACTAGCTTGAGAATCAAGAGCATCTGCCATATTATTAGCCCAATAAGTTCCACTTTGCAATGAACCTAAATTGGCTTTGGCAACTGCTAATGCACCTCTTGCGGCTCCAAGCGCAGCTTCATTTTCTTCTGCAACGGCTTTTCTAGCTAAAATTTCAGCATTAGCACTTTCGACACTCGTATTCGCAGCTTTCCAATAAGCAAACGCAGTATCTTCTTGAGAAATAATAACTTGTCCATTTGCACTAACTACCGCTTCAGCTTTCATCAAAGCCGCCTGTGCTTCTTTATAATCAGCTTCAATTTTTACAACAACCGCTTGTTGCGCGGTTATGGCATCCTGCGCTCTCATAACTACAAGATTTTTTAAAGCATCAGTATTTAAACGAATATTATTTCCTTCAATTGTTAATGCTTGTAAATATGTTTCTGGAAAAGCATTTTTTAATTGTTCAACTTGAGCAAGATTTAATATATTGCTTTCAGAAGTTGCGTTCAATAATGATAAAGCAGCACTAGCCGCACTTGAAACACTATCGCTTGCAGTAACTGCGGCTGTAGCTAACTCTTCAAGAGAAACAATTTCTTCTTCTAAAGGATCGCCTACATCATCTATAGCATCAGCAACATCTTTAAATCTTTCAGGAATAATACCAAGAACTATTTGAAGTTTTTCAACTTCTAATCTCGCAACTTTTATTTCATCATTAAATTTCTCAACTTTATCTAACTCGTCTTGTTGAAGATTTTCATTTACTGTTTTTTCTTGACCTTCACTTACATTCGCGTATCCGCCATATATATCGGCCATTTCAGATGCTTCATCGCGTTTTTTTAAAAGTTTTTCTAACGCCTTTTCTTCCTCTAATAATAATTTTTCATTATCTTCTTTTGCTAAATCTCTTTTAATAGCAAGTTCTTCTTTCATTAGTTCTATTTCTATAGACTTCAAAGCATTTAAATCTTTAAGAACTACCCCTTCTTCAAAAATAAAATTACCAGATTTGTCATATTCTCCATTAATTCCAGGAAGTATTCCATAAAGTTCGTTTTGAATATCTAACAACCTCTGTGTTTCATCAGCAGTAGGCTCAAGAACTTCACTCAACTTTTCAAATTCTAACCACAATTCTCTAATTTTACCTGTAGAATCAAAGGCGGTAGATAAATTAGATTCCAAAGAACTTATCTCGGAATTCAAACCCTCTAAAGATTTTGAATATTTATCTATCTTATTTGAATTGTTTGCAAGAGATACTCCCATCCAAATAATAGCACCTACAAGAAGTGAAATACCCGCAGTGGCAACAGCCATTTCGGTTGCCGTACTTATTGCAAATAATTTTATAACGATTTTAAATGTTTTTATAGCCGCTGTCGCTGCTTCAATACTTGATACAAATTTAGTGAAGTTAAGCGCAATTAAAGCGCCACTCAACAATGTTATCAATGGAAGCAAACCACCTACAGCACTTGCAATTTTCAATATTCCCGTACCTAAATCTAGAACAATCGATATGGATTCAGAATTAATTGTCTTTGTCCACAACTGTTCCCAAGTAGCAGTAAAACGATTAGCAGTTGCTTCAAGACCTTCCATATAAATACCATATCGTTCTGTTGCCAGACCAGCAGAATCGGCAGCAATTGCTTGTGCATCTAATACTTGATTATAGTTGCTCATTAATACTAAAAAGTTCTCTCTTTGTCGTACCAAAATCTGTTACTTTCATTCTAAAATAGAACTACTGACTACCTTTTATAAGTAGCGTCATGGAATTTCTACCATGATCTGCAATTTCATATGTTCTCATTATAGTTGCAGTTCAGATCATATCTTTTTCTTGTTATTCACAAGAAAGATGACGTGGGTTATGTTGTTACCAACACAGCCCGATTGATCGTTACGGATTCACAATAATTATAAAAATTGACTAAAAACTTCGTGTAGTTTTGTCAAATCTTTTCTATACACTTCTATTAAAACAATATCATTTTTTTCACACATACTAATTTTTTCATTCATTCTTTTTTTATAATTTTCTTTTTCTGGCAATCCAAAATATTCTACAAAAATATTTTCAGATAAAATCCAATCAACAATTTTATTTCCGCAAATAGATTCATCTATAAAATTACTATATTTTATTTCTTTTTTATATCCAATGTCGTTCTCTATGAAAAAGTCTGTAATAATTTTTTCAGATTTTGAAAAACATATATCGCCATTGATAGACTTACAGGAAATTGATCTTCCCCATAAATTTGAATTTATTTCTAGACCAGCGATTTCACAAGCATTACGATATCCATCAAAATATCTTTGATAAGTTTTTCCAGAAGCCAATCCATTTTCAACTAAATCGCTAAGAAATGGCGTTCTTCCTAATTTTTCAGAAAGATTTATTAAGTCCTCTATCATTTTTTCTGAATCATATCTTTTTTTTCCCATCTCTTCTGATTTATGAAGTCCATATTTATAAGCCATAGTTCTTATGCTGTAATTCTTTCTGCCTGGCAATATTTTATCTGATAAATATCTATTTGTATATTTAGGATAATTTTTTATTAAAAGATCAACCTCTTCATTTGTCCATTTTTCAACTTTTACCAAACCCACACCATTAATTTTACAGGCAACAGTACTTTTGTCTCTACCTAAAAAATTTGCTATTTCAGAATAATTCATGTGCTCATAATTTTCAACAATAAATTCAATGTCTTCTTTTGTAAAAATATTCCTTCTAACAACCTTTAATTCACTAGCCTTTGCATATATTGAACTCCATGCAATTCCCAATTCTTCAATCAAAAATTCTTTTGGTTTATTTGGATAGTTATCTATTAAAAATTGTTTTCTTTCCTCTGTCCATCTTTTATTCTTTCTCATTGTTTCTCCAATACAAAAATATCTACACTATATTTTTGTCTATAATTATTGTGCCTTTCCTCGGAATTGACCTTGTTATAGGCGTTTTTCCGATATGGTCATCTTCTAGAGTTTAATAAGCGAACTCCCATGCATCACTACATGTTCTGGCATACATTTTACCAGCAACCGCTGTCGACACTGCCGACTGTTCCAATTCGTTCATAGTGTCCCATTTTACTGCAATATCTTCAAACACATTACCCATATCGCGAAAACTTGTCTCACTATCTCTTAATTTAATATTTACTAAACTTAATGCTTTTTCAACATCATTAATATTTGTGGCATCATCTTCAAACATTTTGCCAAGTTTTATTGCAGATAATCTGGCAAACATAGTTTTCATGCTCATTCCTATCGAAGATCCGCTGCGTCTAGTTGTGCTCGAAATTACGGTAATCATAGAAGCTAATTCATTAAAATCAACACCTACTTGTTGAGCACTACTAGAAGACATTTGCAATGCTTCTGTTAATTCTGAAACACTTGTAGAATATTGATTATCAAGATTAATTAGTACATCAACTACATCAATTGCGTCTTCAGCTCCAAGTTGAAATCCATTTAAAGCAGCAGTAAGTTTAGTGGTTGATTCCGCAGATTCCATATTTCCAAGTTTTGAAAGCATCATAGTCGCTCTCATCAATTCAGAAGTTTCTGCTATTGTTTTTCCAGCCCGAAACCATTCTGTACTTCCCGCGGCGATCTCGATAGTTGTGGATCCTGTCGCAAGTGCCAACTTATTAAATTCTTGTGTTAAACCATTAATTTCATTTTTTGACATTCCAGTTACAACCTGGATATTTGTCATTTCTTTATTTAAATCTTTAATAAATTGAATCGCTTCTTTAATTTGCTTCAATGTTCCATAAATTGCGGTTGTAGCAATTGCCCACTGCACAACCTTTTTTATATTTTTCGCCATGACACTACCAAAATCATCACTATCGTGAGTTAGATTTTGAGTTTCAAGAGAAGTAGAACGTATAGTAGATTTAAGATGCGTCATTTTTGCATTGATAGCCGCAACCATCTCTGGTGTCTTTTTTACGTTAGGATCATTAAAAGCAGCTATCATTCCGTCAAGTTCAGTTCTTATTCCTACAATCTCTTTTTTTTCAAATATTTTTGGAGTTCTATTCTCCATTTCTCTAAGAGAATCATTCCATTTCAAAAGATTAGCATCTACTTGTTCCGTAGATAACGAGGTGTCTTTTACAGTTTTTTTTACTTCTTTAAAAGCCTTTGCCGTAGTTTTTGCACCTTTTAAAACTTGACCAACTTTTCCATCAAGACCAACCATGTAAGTTTCAGTTTGCTTTACATCATCTTTTATTTTATCAAATGTAACTTGATAACCTTTTAATTTTCCAGTATTTACATCAAAATCACCCGAAACCTTTAAATTTTCTCCAATACCTTCAAAACTTTCCCTAACCTTTTGCAATCCTGCGGAAAATTCTTGAATTTTTATTTTTGCTGAATCAAGGTTGTCGTCATCTACTATTTTTAAACCTTGAGTTTTTTTTATAGTTTCTTTTAACTTCTTGGCTTCCTGTTCAGTACCAGAAATTTTTTTTAAAAAATACTGCCCGCCTTCTCCAAGTTTTACCATCCACTTTTGAGATTCTTTTACGCCATCCTGTATATTATCTAATGAAACTGAATAAGAGGTCATTTCTCCATCATCAATAAGTTTTGTTGCTTTTACATTGTGAATAGTATCGCTAAGACCAAGAAAATGTTTTCTGAGTTTCGTTAACTCGCCAGACGATTCTTTTATTCTGCTTGCAAGACCTTCAAAACTTTTTTCACCTATGCCTAAAAATTCTCCTGCCGATTTTTTAGGATCGTTTTCACCGCTGACAGCTTTTTTTGCTTTACTTATCTTTTTTTGTAAAGCATTTAATTGTTTCGTAAGATTTACATCATCTAACTCAGCTTTAACTCTGATAGTGTATTTTGATAATGATGACATATAGCCTCCTTTCAAATAGCCTACAACTTATTTTTTAGTAATATTTTTCAAATTTTCAAGTTCTTTCCACTTCCTATCTTTAGCTGAAACATCAGAATACAGGATTACCATTTCAGTATTTTTCCACCCTCCGATTTCTTGAATCAAATCAACAGGTAATCCAGCCTTTGCCAAATAAGTAGTAAAAAAGTGGCGAAGGCAGTGAGAATATACATCAACTTCCAAGAAATCTTCTATTTTTTGAACCCAAGTTCTTGCCGTAGAAGCCAGAGCAATATTGCCATTATGTTTTATAAATAAAAAATCATGATCTTTGCCATTCTTATTTAGAATTTCTTTTCTAATTGGAAGCCACTTTTCATATCTTGGCAAAAATATATCTTTGATGATATACTTACTTATCATCTTTCCATTTTTTCCCCTTCCTTTTGTTTGAATCGGAAGACTCTCTATAAATATATCTTCAAAAGCCAAAACCGTAGGGTCAATATTTTCTGTAGTAAATCTGAGCAGTTCTGAGAATCTCGAACCACTTGCAATTGCTAAAGCAAACCAGCAGGCCATTTGAAAATCTTCAAGTTCATTTTCGATATAATTGAATACAGACTCAACTTGTTCATCTGACAAAATAGTCTTCTCTCTGACTGCTTGTTTTGGAACTGAATCTACAGCTCGAAGAATGACGTTGCGAAATGACGGAAAATCTGTATCGAAATATTTTTCTATGAAATCAGAAAATGAAGATAACGCAGATTTTACTCTACTGAATCTTGAAGAACTCCAGCGGAGATCGGTAAGCGTAAAGTTAAAAAATTCCGCAAATTGAATTTTCCGAATATCCGTAAAAGGAATATTGTCATTATACAACAAATTCCAAGTCAAAAAAATATTCAAATCACTTGCATATCCTTTAACTGTCAAATCGCTACATCTTGCTTTTTTTGTTTTTAGAAATCTTTCAACAAGTTTCAAACTAGCAGGATTGATTTTCTTTGATAGTTCCGGCGATGTAATTACTTTCTTGTATGTTTTTCTGCCCATCTAATCCTCCCATTTTTATTCATCTTTTTCGTCTACCTTGATAAAATGACACAATCCAACAGAAATTGCATCAGAAATATCTAGATTTTTTAAAGCAATATTTGGATATTTTTTTTCAACTACCTCTTTTAATTCCTCCTTACTCGCGCGTCCACTACCTGTTACCGCCTTCTTTACAGTCGAAGGAGGATAAAAATACTGCTTTTTATCATAGAAGACATACTCTGCAACTCCAGCAACTTTACTTAAAATTCTCGTGCTTTTATAATGACGAGAAAATCCTGCCTCAAAAGCAACTTCACAAACATTATATTTATTTTTAATTTCAATCAATCTATCTGCGATAATTTTCAGTCTTTCACCATGATTAGCATTTCTACTATTCGTGGGAATACTTTGAACTTCAATAAGTTCACGTTGCATATCAAATATAGCTACACCAGTATTTGATAGGCTTAAATCGAGTGCTAAAATAATTTTTTCTTTTTTCATCATAAAATCCTCATTTTATTGTTTTTTTGTCTAAAAAAAGACACAGAGATTTCTCTCTGTGTCTTAAATTTTATAACCTACTCTTTTGTAACTGCGTGAAACCCATCACTAATGAAAACCATTGTAAACAATGCAATCAAACTTGTAAGATAGGGGCTCAACATCTTGATAACTTCTTCAGGAACAAAGTTAATCGCCAGCATTGAGGCAATCGTAATCCCTGCCGCAATACCAAAGAAAACCAGTTTCTTTTGTTTGGGTTCCATTCCTACAAACCAATTGAAATATTCCGCTGCCCAACTAATTGCCATCAATGATCCTGCACCAGTCAACCAAACTAACAAATCCATCAAACTCATCCTAAATCTCCTCTTTCTAGAAAAATTAAATTAAGCCCTTACTTTTAAGAGCCCTTGTCACTAAAGCATCAAAATAACCTGAATCTAATTGTGAAACAGTTGGAGTCCAGTAATCTCTCGGTTCTGTCCACCAGTCACCGCCGTCCAAAGTAAAGAAATCATAATCCGTACCTTCGGCGATAACAGCATCCATAAACGCACGTCTATCTGTACTAGCATTTCCGTGATGGAATCCGCCAGAAGTCATTTCGTCTGGATTACTGAAAATCTTAGCTTCAAGAACGTTCTTTATAGCGGCAGTATCAGAATCTCCGACTTCCCAACTTCCTAAGAAACCACCACTTGCATATCCTCGAACATACATCGATGGTTCATACGGTTCATATACGATACTAAAAACATTCTCTTTTAGAAGCTCAAGAATCTCATCTGCCACTTCGTCTAGAGACTTATCTAGATCATTCAAAATTGCCATTTCTAACATAGCATCATTATCGAACATCTTCTTTCCTCCACTCGAAGTCGGGGCGTTCTAGTTTCTTACCATGATGTTCTTTTACTTTTGTTTTTTTACCACAAGAAGAGCACTCTCTGAATTCTTCAAAATGTTCAACGCCCCGTTTCGATGTTGTATATAAAACTAAATTCATAATACCACCACACGAACATTTCTTTTTCAACTCTTCTAAAATCTCTCCGTCTGCTTTCATATCTCGACCTTATTTTTCTTCCTGATTTTCAAAAACATTAGACAATCTTTTTTCCATTCCGTCCTGTCCAAATTCTCGAAGTTCTTTTGTTAATTTTTCAATGTTTTCACTCGATAAATCAATTTCAGAAATGAATGACATAAATTTGCTAACGGCACTATCAATTACACCACCAATAGATTTTTCTAATGCAATTCTATCTTCCATATTTTTTACAAGTTTATCGATTCCGTCTTTTACCTCTTTATAATTAGTGATTTTAGAAACAATATCATCCCACAATCCACTTCCAATTAGTCCATCGGTATCAATTCCTTCATCAACACCTTTTTCGTTTTCATTTTTAATATCAATATTTGTACACAAATCTACAATACCTAAAATAAAACTATATTTTGCGTTCATATATCGACTTACTAAATCTTCTGATTCATCAAAGTATGTTTCAAGATAATTGCTGTAAAGCGTTATCTCATCGCCGAGACCTATAAAACTATCCACATAAATTATTTTTTCATTAAATGTAATAGTAGATTCTTTGATAATCGGAAAGTCGAATTTTGTTTTTTCAATCATTATTTTTTCCTCTATAGTTAGTAGTAGGGGTTATTTTTACATAACCCCTATTACCGAAATAATTATTTTTTATTCTCACTAGATTTCTTAACTTTTGTTTTTCTAGTAGAAGGTTTTTTAACCGTTGTTTTTCGAGATGGTTTTTTAACTACTGGAATAACTTCTTCCTGTTTTATCGCCACTTCTTCAACAGCGTCTTCATCTATTAGAATCATATCTGGACACAGTGCCCCAAGGGGATGATCTGAAGGAACAAATTTCTTTTTTGCATAATTCCATCTTGTCCAATGACATGACGTTCCTTCTCTTCCAGGAAACTTGCAGATAAAATATCTACCAGTTTGCCCTTCAGGAATTTCATTTCTACCATGTTTGCAAATCATAAGATTACTCCTATGCTGTAACGGCTACGGACAAAGAGTCTGTCAAAGAACCAGAGGTAACGTCCCAATATGATACACCAATTACGGCATCATCGCCATCTACCATTGAAGAACCAGTCACAGACACTAAACCAGTAGCAGCACCAACATTAATACATTCACAACCAGAAGTACGAACATAGGTACAACTATCAGTTAATGCTTGAGCAGAATGAAGAACACCTTTGTAACCAAGAACTGTAATCTGTTGAGTGGCTGAACCAGCAGCTACCGAGAAGCTCATAGGATCAGGAGCAGAAGCTAACTGAGTATAAGCCGAAGAAGTACCAGATACAGAAATATAGGTAGCCTTATAATAATAAGCACCCGTTGTACAATCTGTAGAACTAACTTCCAAAGCATAACCTTTGAGAGTCTGATTACTTACTGCGTCTGCACCAAGAGTCAAATCATAAGAACCATCTAACTGGAAGTTAGGAACGATAACCTGGAATGTTTCAACAGCAGCGGTTGTACCTTGCTTATACACATTAGCGGTCATCACTAATTCAATTGTGCTAGGCGGAGTGGCTGTTTCAACAGTAATCCGATCAGCAGAAGTGTTGTAATCATAGACAGCTACACCCTTACGATCAGCTCCATCGGAAACAACAATGTCATCGCCCGTTGGTGTTACTAAAACACTAGCATCGTTATCATCAAATAAGAATGTAACATTTCCAACAGGAGTATTGTCCAAAGTTGCTGATCCTGAAGAAAGAACTACACATTCATTCGCCATAACCTCATAAGTATCTGTTCCAATTGTTGCACCAGTCTGAAGAGCTAAAAAGTTTTCGCCCCAAATCGGTGTTTCAATTGTGAAATTTACCGTTCTATCGTGAAAATAGTTATACAATAGTGCATTACCAACTCCACCACGAACCTCTGTGTTGGTCATTGCCATCTGCATAGCTGTACTAATATTTGACTTACCATGCATTATAGCTTGTCTTGTGGTAGCATTTCTTAAAACAATGTCACCAACTGAAGCTTGAAATTTATTTGCCATTTTTTATCTCCTTTATTTTTCGTTATCTGATTTAAAATAGGGTGATTTTTTTATAAACTCATCTTTATCTTCAACAACTTCATCATATCTTCCTTTTCTATCATTATGTTGAATGTATGACTTAACGACGTAGTTTTCGCTAACATTCGTTAGTGGAATAGTCTGCATCCTAAATTCTAAGAAAGACGACATGCTTTCTAATGCATACTTCATTTGAAATAATGTGCAATCTGCAATTTCTTGGATTGTTTTACTATACATTGATGCAAATAAAAATATTTGATCTTTCATAGTATAGTTTTCTGAATCTCTGTGCACCCATTTTAAGTCCTTTTCAAGTTGCTCATTATATTCTTCCTCAATGTACTCTATGAAAGAGCCATTTTGCTCAAGAATTATTTCTCTAATGTTAGAAAATTCCATCTCATTAAAAGAAGAATTGCCAATATAAATTGTTATCAATACATTATCACCAACTTCGGTGTTTTCAAAAGAAACATCTTCTTTTGTTGTAAACTCAAGAAAATCCCTTAATTTAATGCCTGGATTTACACCAGGATTAATAGAAGGAAGTATCACAGTTAATAAAAACTTTAAATAACTCATCTTGAATACTGTCGGATCTTTTTGATCCATAGATATTTTAGGATATGTAAATAACTCATGAAATTTCTCAATGTACTCTAAATCCACTATTTTTAATGGATGAAATTTTATGCCTTTATATACTTGAGGTAATCCAAAAATATCATTTCCTTCCCTATAAATTTGTTTCACTTCATTATTCATATTTTATCCCAGCCAATTTGTCATTGTCAAAGATCTTCCTTTATATGGAACTTTTCCGATTGTTGTCATTCTACATCTTTGATTAAATGCAAGTCTTCCAATTCCATCTACTTCTTGCCCATTTAAATTTTTCAAAATATTTTGAACAATCATATCAGTTCTAGTTTTTTTATTAGATAATGTATTAATATGAAAATGAGAATAAATTTCAAAAGACATTACTACCCTGCCAAGAACATAATTGGAAGGATTTAGTGTTAATGGTGATACTCTCAATGTAGTCATCTCTTTTGTTACAGCCGTATCTGCACCAATATCTAGAAAAACCCTGAACTCATCATCATTTGCTTCTCCAGAATAAATCAATGCACCCTTTTCAGCTTTTGTTAAATTAGGATGATCTGTATCTAACCTCCAAGCATCATTATCATTATATTTCAATAATCTCCATAATATTTCAGCATCCGAACTATCTACAAGATAGGCAATACAGTTATAAGATAGTTCTGGAAATTCAATATAAGTATTATAAGAATCCTTATTTATAGCCATAATTTCACCATGCTCCCTTGAGGGTTATTCCAACAGATTTTGCGTTTGAACCACTCGTAGAAGTAATAACTAATGATCCTGTCAAATATTTCTCAATATTCTGAAGCGTAAAGCTATTTTCATCTACTGTAGTCAACAAATAATTTGCAGTTGGAACAGCACTTCCTGTAATAGAGAATACAAATTCATCCAAAGATAAAACACCACCATTATAACCATAAACAGTAAACGTAGTTGTATCACCTTCTAAAACAAATCTATCTGAAGGAGAAACCCTTATATCATAATTTGGAA
>Ga0222667_1000594_pt1 | contig 15241 bp, 24 predicted proteins | sample AntAcemetagen657_FD_179854 | JGI IMG/M metagenome (GOLD analysis project Ga0222667, IMG submission 179854) | Saline water microbial communities from Ace Lake, Antarctica - #657 | ecosystem: Environmental > Aquatic > Non-marine Saline and Alkaline > Saline | place: Antarctica: Ace Lake... | reverse complement strand
TTTCATTTATCATCATCTTTTTGTATCTTTTAGGAATTAAAAAGTGTTTCCCGATTATTATAAAGAACTCTCTTTCACCTAACCTTTTATTTAAACCTACATTTCTTTTTAGTTGATTATGAAGACTTAAATAAAGTATTCCCCTATTTAATTTACACATATGGATTAAGGTGAGGTAATTTACTTAAGCATTCATTTGCAGTTTTTAATGCTATTGAATATTCATAAATACAACCCAAGATAATTAATATTATTCCCGCTAAAATAAATAACCTAATCCAAGAACCCCCTGTAAATAAATTAAACCAGTTGATAGACCCATCTTCATTTTTTATAGGGTGAATTACCCTCCATCCAAGTCTATCTTTTTTTAAACTTACCTTCTCTCCACCTACAAATGTTTTATATGTTTCACCCATTTTTATTCCGAGAATATTACTGTAAATATTCCTGCTGCAAAAGGAATAAATATTAATGTTGTTATTCTAATCCACAAGGGCATAATCTCTTCGTTGGTTATACCTTTCATTATTGCCCTCATCATAAAGAACGCACCATAACCTACTCCCATTAAAATATAAAATCCAATGTTTCCAAATATTTCTTCTAAGTCCATTATACTAGCATCTCCTCCCTTAATTTATTATATTTAACACTTAGTCCCTCATAATTATCTATAAGGGCATCATGCTTTGTTATCTCCCTATTTTGACCCTCTATATTTGCATCTCCCATAGCATAGTTTCCATTTTCATAAGACCTTGAAGCACTCTCTAAGTATTCACAAGATTGGTATAGTGCAAATAATGAATCTATTTCTACTTGAATCATTTGCTCTCTTAACTTTATTGCTTCTATTTTACTTTCAGAATAATCTAATTTTAATTCTCTTAATTCTGAAGAATACTTTGAAGATATTGTTCTTGATTTTTCACAATAAAAGATAACCATATCGTAGTTTCCAATATCATAACTATTTGAGGACAAAGTATAATAATCATAAACTTCATTTGAACTCTCTGCTATCTGTTGTTCTTTAATTTCTAAATTTAATAATTCTTTTATTTCTGAACATCCATTTACTTGGGGAAATGGACTAATAAGTATCAGGGATAAAAAACAAAGAATAACTATCACAATAATTGTTAAGGGAATGAAATATTCCTTTTTCATGCTAAAATTTCTCCTACCCTCGATGAATTGTATTCCTTTTCCTTATAATCTTCTACTTCCCCTTCTATCTCTTCTGTAGATACCATATATTTTTCTATTTCTTCAAATGCTTTCACTTGTTGTCTTAATCCTAAATATTGAACTCCTGTATTTATTGAAGCACCTATTAGAATTATAGTTACCCACCACATATTTTTAATTGCAATAATAGATGCGACCAACCCTAATAAAAGACCTAATAAAATTATTCTAGTTCCATTTAATTGTGTTTTAATTCTTTGTGAAGGAGTTATTCCCTCTATTCCTTCTTTCCATCTTGAAATAAATTTCCTCCATGTCAGTTTATTTCCTAATCTATCTTTGGGCATCTTCTTGCTTATCCCACTTGTAACTTTTACATCTTGGACAACATAGGGGTTTTATATTTTCTTTTCTTGGAAACCAAGAATATTTACACTTTTTGCAGATTAATTTATTCATCATTTCTTTTTCATCCCCCTTACTAGGTCTTTGATTAATCTTTTTCTTTCCTCTTTCTTTTTCTGTTCTTCTTCTTCTTTTCTTAACTTGAGAATTTTATATATCCCATCACCTGTAAGGCATATCAAATATGCCACTATTAAACCCATAATTATTCTTAAGAATAACCTTAGTACTACAACTATTAAACTCGTAAATTCTACACCCACTTCTGGCATATAGAATCTTAACATTAATAAAGAAGCAACTCCTCCTGCTACTAGTAGTATTAATATTCCCAATCCTAATAAAACTTGTATTGCGTTCACCATAAAATTATCAAGTATTGATACAAATGGTTCAGCTTTTTCTTTTTTCATTGAATATGAATATTAATAATACTATTTAAACTCTTATTTTAACTTCTTAGTAGTTAATTTGTTTAATCTTTTTATTTCCTTTCGTAATTCTTTAACTGTTTCGCTTAATGTTTGTATTGCTTCAACATGAGATTCAAAGTTTTTATTAAACATTAATTGGTTTTGTGTTACTTCGGTTATTTGTTTTCCCACAATATTAAAATTATTTGCTATTACCTTTGGAGACCAACTCCAGTTTGTTTCTTCATTTTCCTTAAAGTATCTTTCATCTGCTTTATTAATATCTAACGCATCTTTTCCTTCAAATTCTTTTAACCCAATATCATCTTCTAAAGAATCATCCACCCACAATATTACTTTATTTCCTTTATTTTTTACAGACAGCTTTCTATTTCTTTCTAATAACCATTTAGCAAACTTATTAAATATTAATCCATAATGCTCCCTGAATATTTCTATACCATATCTTCCTGTAAATCCAAACTTACCCATTAAATATCTAATTACATTGTCTACATCCTTTAAAGCATAGAACTTTGAATGTAGGGCATTCTCTGCGTAATATGAACCATTTGAATATATAGTCAGTGATTTCTTATTAATCCATATTGTGTATCTCTTATACTTGAATTGTATTGAACCGAATGGAAGTATTTTTGGTTTCCTTTTTTGTTTTTTATTTATAAATTCTTTTACTTTTGGTTTTTCTATTAGGTTTTCTTCGCTTGGAAATAATACTTTAAAATTAAACGCATGACCTCTTTTGTTTAGTTTGGTATTTATTGGGATACGAGTAACCCTAGGGTTATTACATGAACTTTGTAGTACATCCACCTTAAATTTCCCACTTCTTCTTATTAATCCTAAGTCTTCTAATTTCCGAAGACGATTTGACATAGCCGTTGTAGATATACCCCTCTCTTTTCTAATCTTTTTCTTAGAATATCCTTTCTCCAAAGACTTCAATATAGTGTCAAGTTCATCTCTTTTCATATAGGTTAAGTATGAACTTCATTATTTAAATAGTTCTTTCAATTAAGAAATAGTAACAAAAGGTTTGTAATTTAATAATAACAACAGAATAAAAAGGTTTAAATAGAAGTTTAACTATAATATAGTGGTGAAAAAGTGAAGTGGTAGTCCCTTAATTTACTACATCAGACTCAAGATGTAAGGTGTGCTACCCAACTTCATTTTAATTATCTTTTTTTCTTTCTAGGTTTACTTTTCTTTTTCATATTTAATACCTCCATTAAAGTGAAGCGATAATATTTGATTCTGCTTTTATTAGACTAATTCCAACTATGTTTTTCAAAGCCATCTTAGTAAGATTTGGCTTCTTCTTCTTAGACTCTTTAACATTTCCTGTCAATAAACTCATTGATTGAGCCATTGGAATTATTCCGACTATTGTTTTTATACTCATTTGTAGTTCCTCCTGTTTAATTCAATTCTAAATCTAAAAAATAAAAATAAAAAAAAAGGGTATTTACATACCCATAAGTGAGCTTAGTCCACCTTTAGTTCCCAATTCTATTGCGATAACTCCTATTGCTAATGCTGACATTACTACAATTAAGTATGCTATACTAGAACTTGCACCAGTAACATATCCGTCTGGTTCTGAAACATAAGAAACATAAACATCCTCTTCGGCATAATCCGATGTAGTAGTTGTAAGCAAAGCAGTTAATTCTCCATTTACTACTTGTTTATTTGAAACAGTATAGTTTGTGCTTGGAACTGTTGCCCCACTAGTAGAGTTAGTTATAACTACTGAAGATGCAGATTGTCCACTAAGTGCCACTTGTTCCCCATCAGCTGGAAGAGTAACTGTCTGGTTTGTATAAATGTCAGTACTCCTCATTCCACCTACCGATTGTGCAATAGGCATAAATAAAGCTATAGCCACAATTATACTTACAAAAGCCATAAGAATTATACCAATTCCCATTTGTCCTTTTTTATTCATTTCTTTCTACCCTCCTTAAAAAGAGTTCAGAAAAATAAGTTATCATTTGATTCCCCCATTTCTTCTGAAAAATATCTGCTAACATAAGGTGCAGGTTTTCTATTGGGCATTTGATAAGTTACTTTTGATTTTCTTAATACTCCTTTGGAGACCACCTTTTTATTTAAACTTTTTTCTACTCTCTCAACTATTTTAGCCATCCCTTTTTTTAATTTGTAACTTGCTTTAGAAGGTTTTAAACCTGCCTTTATCCTTTCCTGTTCTTTATCATACTTAGCAACTTTATCATATCCTTCTTTAATTAACTTTGAACTATTCATAGGAGAAGAACTACTTTGGATATACCTTTTTAATTTAGAAAGGTTGGGTTTAGATAGATAAATCTCTTTCTTCTCATTGTTTGTAGACTTTCTTTTTCTTTTCATTTAAAAAACATCCTATTTTGATTTAGTGGATTTTTAGATTTATTATCCAAAAATATATTCTTTTCTTTTAGTATGGGTCTGTCATTATTTAACATTGTTGTTTTTCCTGCCAAGATAGAATTGCTTTTCCACATATCTTTATTCTGTTTTTTATGTATTAAATCTAATTGACTTTTAATCTCCTCTTCCCTTTGTCTTTTTAAATAACTCTCTAATTCTCTTTCATTTGCAGACTTTTGTCTCTCCACTAATTTCTTTTCTATCCTCATATTTTCTTCTGCTTCTTTAAACTTCATAGAACTCTCTTTCTTACTTTCTCCGAATTTTCTTATAATATCCATTACTCCCATATTATCTACATGTATTATTTATTTATAAATGTCGATTATTGCGAAAAAGTCTTTGCTAATAACATTCCCACTAATAATCCACCTATTACCATCATCAAAATAATTATTGGAGATGTAATAAAAGGGGTGAACATTAATAAAAATATCCCCACCATTAATAATAAAGTAAGATTATTCATTCTAAAATAAGCTGCCATTCCGACGATTACCATTAATGCTACTCCCAAAAATATCTCAGGAGTTCCACTAAATACATTAACCAAAATCTTTTCTAAATTTAAGGGTTCTATAAATTCTACCATCTATCTTCCTCCGAAATAATCAATACAAGCCATAACAAATCCTGCACCTAAAGTTATGAATATAATTCCTACTATACTGGTTATCCAAAATTGTCCTCCTGCTTGTGCATTAGTTAAAGAGATTACTTCAAAGAAAGTTCCAATAAATAAACCACCTATGAAAACTACAAAACCTGCCAATACTAAACTAACATCATACCCACTAGCAAATAGTCCAACTATAACTGCCCCTGCTGTAATTCCAGTAAATATTAATAAAAACTTTGACCAATATGCAGAACCTTCAATATCTGCGTTTATTTTTTCTTCTTCAGAATCTATACTTATTCCAAAAGAGTTTAATGTGCTACTAAACATTGTAGACATCCCAACTAAGTTTAAGAACACCATAAAACCTACAAGCATCATAACCCATCCCCCTAATTTCATCTTTGAGACTCCCTAAATATCATTAATATTAATATTAATCCACTTATAAATGTTAATAGATGATTTATTGGATGCCCTTGTATCAAATAAAGAGGAGGAATCAAATCTAATACAAAGTCTAAGAAGAAGATTGTTACAAAAGTTAGTGTTGAAATTACTACTGGGTTTCCTAAACCATACTTGAAAGACATCACCCCAACTGTAATGAATAATATTAAAAAGATTATTATATTTCTTCCAAAGTTATCTAATCCAAACATTCCAACAGAAAGATAAGATTTAAAATCACTTACAAAATAATAAATACTCCATTGTGTATCCCCTGTGTTATAAACATTCCATTCTAAGGTATAATTTACATAAGTAGAATTTACAGACCAATAATAATCCATATACATCTTCGTCTGGTTTCCTACATTATATGTTTCGGTTAATTGAGTACCACTTGTAGTTGTTGATTCTCCACCAACAATAGTCCCATTTAATAATCTTAAATTGAATCCATATACATCTAAATCCCAATAGTTTGAATCCAAAACCATTCCAAAATCATAAGAAGTATCATTAACAAGACTTTTATTTTTTGGAGTGATAGTATATTCTATACCTCTTACGGCAGATGCCACATATTGTGTACTTCCCCCCATAGTTATAGTATATTCTGTGGATGTTGGGGAGAATGTTTCTGATACTGTTGTGAATCCATCTTTGCTAAAATTGAAATCATGTTGAAAGTCTGGATTCAACCAAAGAACCAAAGTTCCAGAAGCCCCTGTTGTTTCCCTTCCAACCACCACATATTCAGAATCCACTGTCCTTGAAGCAGTTATTTCTACCCCAGATAGTACTTGGTTTGATGGATTTACTACTTGGAAGGTTACATATAACCCATCATCTGAACTTAGAAGGAATAGTATTTTTTCGGTAGTAGTATTTGTTAATGTTAAATAAGTAGGATTATATATTCTTTGGGGGTATCCTGTGGAAGCATACTGAACATAAGGGTCTATATATATTGTTCTATCTGTTGGAGTAGAACAGAATTGATATTCTCTATTTTCACTTGTATTTATAAATCCATATTCTTTGGTGACAGAACCTCCCCCTAAATAATATTCAAAAGAGGATAAAGATATTGTCGAGTTTAATACTGAAAAGTCAGACTCATCTTTAAAAGTTAAGTTTATATAAGGGATGGTGTTTGTCCCATTACATAATCCAAAAGAAGTATAATTTACATACTGATAATTGTCTCCTTGACTATTTATTGTTTCCCCTGCATATGTGAATTTAAAACTTACTAAGTTATTTCCTTTCAAGCCAGAAGATAAGGGTAGAGAATAATACCAATAGTTATTTCCTTGATTAGACATAGAATAGTTTGTCCCATTATAATTTAATTCTACAGAAGTTAAACTGGAGTTTGAACTTACATTTATATAATAATCTTCATCCATTGTCTCATAAGAAATTGAATTAAAAGTTTTTGAGTTCTCAATAATGCTATAACTCCAACTTTGATAATCTGTTGCAACATTTCCCAAACTATCATTTGCATAAAGAGTAATGTTGTTTTGCCCTATGTTAGTTATGTTCTGAGTTATGTTAGTTCCACAACTTATTGAATTATTAGTTGCCCCTAAGTCAAAAGAATACCAACAGCTATCTAAGTTTGAATCACTTGCAGTATAGTTTATTGTTAGATTGTTTCCTGAAACCCAGTAAGGAATTGCTGTTGTTGGATAGGTTATATTCAATTCAGGATTAGTAGAATCTATCTTTAAAAATCTTGTATCTGAAAGTTTTGGGTCTCCTCCTACACCTGTTCCATCTGTTCCTCTACAACTCCAATTATGAGAACCTTCGCTTAAACTTCTTGTAACTTCTAAGCTTAGATTTTGTCCAACTCCTCCTAACACAGTATTATTATCTATTCCATCTATCATTAAAGTTAAGTTTAATATTCCTACATCATCTGTTGCTGAACAATTAAAAGTTATAGAATTACTTGTAGTATTGTAATAATCAACAGGTGCATTTGAAGTGGTAGTTATTTCGTTTGGCGATTCAAATTCTAATCCTAATCCTCCATTCCATAGATTATCCACTTCTGTTGAACTTAATGTCCTATTCCATATTCCAACTTCATCAACATAACCACTAAAATACTGTGTTGCAGATGTACCAATTACTGTGGGGTTTGTTGTGGTTGCTGAGGGAACTAAACCTGTATCACTATCTCTCAATACATTGTCCACATACATTAAATTAGTTGTTCCATTACCAGTGATAACTATATGATGCCAATTATTATCTCTGATGTCTGTTGAATATTCTAAAGTCATATCCGTAGATAGTCCAGAATCATAAACATTAAATTTTAATATATCGGTAAAATGGAAGTATAAAGAATATTGTTTATCTGTTGCATTATCCTTTCCGAAAAATCTTTCAGTTACTCCTGTTGTAGCAGTTTTAACCCACAGAGAAAAACCAAAAGTATCCACAGAAGTATCAAAGTTAAAAGCAGTATTTCCTAAATCAATATAATAATCTCCTGCTGTAAAATCTGTTGATTGATTTATTATTCCTACTGCGGCTCCAGAAAATAGTGCGGGGTTTGTTGCTGTTCCGTTATTACTTCCATAACTATCAACTGCAGTAGTTCCTGTAATCTCATCTAATTTATAGTAAGAAAGTAAATCATCATATCCACTACTCCACCATGCCCATTCAGTTAAATCTTTTCCAAACGCCGAAGCAATCCAATCTACACTTTGGTCTTCACCCTTTGAACCCTCAATTTTCCATTTATAGTTTCCAACAAGTAATGCTTCCCCTTTATATTCTTTCCAATTTGTCTCTTCTACTGTTTGCTTTTCATATTTATCCGGAACTAAACTACATTCTTTACTACCATTGATAAATGTTTTATCAGAACAAACTTCTTTATAAGAGATAGGTACATTTCTATCAAAGGTTTTTACTCCATCATTAATATATATTTTATAACTTACCTCCTTATCTTTTCCAGACTTGTCTTTAAAGTTAATATCTTGGAATAATTGTCCAGAAGAATATAAATTAGCTATACCTTCTGCTGAACAATCAACTAAACAATAATCAGTATTACTTGTAAGAGTATAATCAACAATAGTTCCCCCAAATCCGAACATATTATCTATTGAAATTTTATTTTGTATCTTATCAAAGCTTTTTACATTGTCAAATTCAAAAGCAGACACAGTTGTAACTAAGGTTAGCATAGTGAACATTAATATTAATAGTAAGACATTAAACCTTTTCATCATAGTAACAACCTCGCAGTTATAGAAACAATTATAATACTAAATATTAAGAAAATCCAATAGGGGACAGTTGTATCTATTACTAAACACAACAATTTAGTTCCATCACTTATTGATTCGGCACTTGAACACAATAACTCTGCTCTTGCAACAATAACTTCTCCCATTATAAAATTTATACATACCAAACCAATTATTAATATAAATATTCCTGACATTAATGATAAGCCCAATGATTGTCCTTTTTTATTCATCTTAAAATATTATTTTTGCTGTAACTATTGTTCCTGCAATAAAAATTAAACCTCCTATAAAATAAAATAATGTTAAGTCTGTAGCAATACAAGTTGCCTTATCAAAATTAGATATACTTGTATTTTCACAATCTAATCCCATAATATCTCCAACAGTTTCATTTCTTGCTGATTCAGTTAATTGGGATACTACAGGTGCTAAAGCCAATGCTAGAACCATTATAAGCAACCCCAACATTAATCCATATATTAGTAGACTTCCTTTTTTATTCATTCTTTTTTCCATTTAATATTTTACATTCTTTTTTTAAAAAATTATTTAACAAACCAGACATAGACCTTCCCTTCTTTTTTAGAACCTTGGCTATATCTTTTTCATCTATTTCCTTTGAAAGCCAGAAACTTTTAGTTCCCATAATAACCTATTAGGTTTATTTGTTTATAAATGTCGATTATATTAAAGAAATCTTTTTTACTCTTCTAAATGCTTGTATGTCTTTTCCTGTTCCACCCCTTCTTAATCGGCTAGACTTTCTTTCAACAACTTTAAATCTATCCCTCTTAGACCTTCTCAATGAAAAATCACTTAGTAATCCCGTATCTTCTGCTAATATCTTCTCTTTTCCCTTCTTTAAGAAACCTGAAGCACCCAATGTTCCAGACAAGAACTTTGATAAATCTTTAGCTACATCAGACCTTGTTCCTTTTCCTAAACTTACTTCCTTACCATATCTAATTCCCACAGCTTCAAATGATTCTTCCCCACTGCTTGACTTTAATTGATTTCTCTTTTTAGATAACAATGTAGCAATTATCTTTGCAACCCCTTCTTGAGGGGGTTTGTTATTACTAGGTCTCCTAACTAATTCTTTTTGCACCATTAAATTATTTATCTTGCTGATGTTTTTACTTATTTTACTTTTCAAAGTTAAACTTTCTAATTTACTTGCCTTTTTCTTTTTAGAAGATTCATCTTTTAATTTAGAGAATACTTTTTCTTTTTTATTAGACTTCTTTATTGCATCTAATATTCCAGAGATACTTAATTTTCCTAATTGAGATGCTTTCCTTTCATTAAGAGTAATCCATACTTTTCTTCCTAATCCTTGTTCTATCTTTTTAGCACTCTCTCCTTCTAATAATTTTAGATTCATTGCTTCTAATTTCTTAGATTGGGAACTTCTAACATCTCCATCTATTAAACTATTACTTGTTACTCCTTTAATATTTGTCTTTGTTTCTATTATTGTTTCTGTTGTTCTTTCTCCAAAACCTAAGTCTGGTATTTCTTTATCTTTAAATACTTTAGACAGAACGCTCTTTGCATTACTAACATCTTTCTCAGATACTTTTTTTATTATCTCTAATTCAACTTTCTTCTTTGGAACATTATCTAATCTATAAATCTTTTCTCCAATGTAACCTTCAACATTATCTCCACCACCAATAGATAACTTTTTGAATTTATTACTATCTACTATTCTTAATTTACCTTCTACAGTATCTGTTCCTAAAAAGTTTCTAACATCTCCTTCTTTTATATCACTTGTTCCTTTATACAAATCCAAATACTTTCTCCCAGTATCTTCATTCATAAAAACATCTGGTTTTTTATTAACTTTCACTTTCACATTATCAAACAACTTTAAAACTTCTTTTTCAGAATCCCTATTAATATTTAATAACTTTGCCTTTGATGACTTTCCAGTATTAAAAATATCTCCAGTGTCGCTGCTTTTAATTTGATATAATTCTGATTCAAAAGATTTTGTTTTAGGGTTTATAATAGAACCACCCTTACTTCTAACTCTAATTAAACTATCTTCTCCCACATTTGTTTCTCCTAATAATAAATCTGTATTTAGATTCTTTTCTTCAACCTTTAATATTTGTTTATTACCAATATTTAATTCCTCCACATCAGTAGTTCCAACTTTTTTAGAAGAGGAAGTAAATTCTTCGGTACTAACTTTCTTTCCTTTTATTATTGCTTTATTAGTTAAGCCTACACTCTCTCTTTTTATTGTTCCCTTAATAACTTCTTCATCTCCAAGATTAAATAGTGGTTCTGCTTTTGTAGAAATCTTTTCAACTTTCCCAGATTTAATTTTTGATTTAATATCTCCGAAGTTATAATCTACATACTTTTCTGTTTTAGAACCTTTTGTGATATACAATTTATTTCCTCCTTTTTCCGCTACCAATAGATTTCCCTTAAAACTTTCCTCTAATATTTCTGGTCTCCTTAGTCTTACAATTTGCTTAGAAAAGTCTTCACTAATTCCTCCATCGTTTAATCGCTCAAACAAAACAGTTCTTTCCACCTTCCCAGCTTTTGTAAATGGATTTCCAGAATATAATTTTTTAAATTGAGATGGTCTAAGTGAAATTGCTTTCTCTGATTCCAGTGAAAATACTTCTACTTGTATTCCTTTTTTTATTTGCCTATTAAAACCAGTTACATCATCATATATTTCATAGTCAGTACCTTTTATGTTTCCTACCTTTGTTGGTGTTGAATCTGTAATAAATACTGGTTCTTTAAATGGTTTTAAATTATTTGGAACTAAATCTTCGGTTAATAATGTTGGTTTAAATATATCTAATGGTTTGGCATCTAAGTTTTTAAATCTTTTAATCACCCCTGCATCAAAATCAAATCTAAATCTCTGTCCTAATATTTGTTGTTTTCTTGTTGTTCTATAAATCATATTTCCACCAGATAATTCTCCTAAAACCTCTCCTTGTCCAATAGCATTTCCATTTGAATAGAATCTTGCACGATTAAGATAAGAAGAACCCGCTTTATATCCTATAGCACCAAGACCAATAGTTCCTAAAGCAATTCCTCCAACACCCATTATTAGTGCTTCCTGTTTATTATTTTTTACATAATCTTTTATACTATAATCATAAGGTTGTGTTCTCCTAACTACATCTGATAAATATATTGCCGAATCTCCTGCTATTGGAATTACCAAACCCAAACCTACTGCAGTTGTAATAGTTGCACCTTTTTCAAATCCTTCTAGGAATTGTTTTTTACTCTTTGCGGGAACATATTTTTCTTCTTCTATTGAAAGTATTGGCTGTCTATTTGAATTATATTGTGTAGTTCCCCTTGTTAAATAAGGATAAGGTACATCTACCTTCAATACTTTTTCCTTAATAAGTATGTCATCATCTTTTATTCCCCCAATAGATAGACCTGTTCCTAAAGCAATTTTTGCGGATTTTCCCCCTATCCTTGAAGCCGTTTCAAATACAATGCTTGGGACTACTGCCACCTCACCTATTGTTAGACTATCTTTATATTCTTTTTCAGATGGAAGTGCCATATCATACTCTGTTGCTTCTCTGTAAACCCCCGTATTCAAATCAATAATGGCACCACCTGTCATAGAATATTTCTTATTCTTAATTGTGTCTATAATAATACTTGGATTTCTTAAAACATTCCCAATTTTATTACCAATATCTTTTATAGAACCCCTATAGATTTCTGTTTGAAAAAATCCTGAACTACTAGGGGATTCTGCTACATCTACTCTTTTTTGGTATTCTAACTCTTTTGCAGAGGAAAGAATGTTTTTATCTATTTTATCAGGTAATTTTGTAAATCTTAGTGCTTCTGCTTCTGCTTGTCTCTTCTGTTCTAATGCTGTTGAAACAGATGCTAATTTAGGATACTTTTTAGATAATTCCTCCATCGTTTCCACACCAATTTCCTTTCCAGCCATATATTCTCCAATCTTTCCACTTTTATTTAAATCAACAAAGAAATTTCTTTTATCAGAAGCATAATCTTTTAATGCCTGAGTTCTTTCTGTTCCTGTTAAACCTTTTGTAACTTCGGATAGTTCTTCCTTCATCTTTTCATTTGCCCTAATATCTGACCTTCCAGCCCTCCAACCTTTCCTTTGTGTTTTATTCTCTAAGGCAAAAACAGCTTGGGGTTTATTTGACATAGCCAACTTACGACCCTTTTCAAAATCTTCTATTTCTTTTAGTTGTCTTTCAACAGGTTGGGCTTTACTCTCAAACGCGGATATTATTTTATTTTGTTCTTTTATGTTAGAACTAATTTCTTTAATGGCTGATTGTTTTTCTTTACCCTTAGATATATTTGCTTGTCTTAATACTTCTCTCTTCTTTAAATCCTGTTTTATTAAATCTCTTCTAGAAACATTTACTCGTGGGCCTATTGATTGAACACTTTTCTTAGCTTCTTCTAATTGTTTTCTACTTTCGTTTAGTTGTGTTCTTTGCTCGTTTATTTGTTGTCGAACATTATTTATATCTTCCATTATTCCAAATCTCCAAACTTTATAGAAATCTTTTTTCCCTTCTTTGCCTTATCAAAAACACAACTAGGTATCTTCTTTTTAGGAAGACTAATATTCACTTGTCCGTTTTTTTTATTGATTATTGCCTTTAGCTTTAAGTAGTCCATAAATAATACATGTATTATTTATTTATAAATGTCGATTATCTTGCCCAATCCAAATCAGAATCTTCTCCATTATACTTTAAACCATATTTCTTAATTAAAATCCTACATACTTCTGCAAAATCATCTTTCATCACCACCCAATGGTCTAGCTTTTTTCCATCTGAATCTTCTACTCTTATCTTAAATATCTCCCTTCCTCTTCCATAGCTTACCTTACTAAATCCCATTAGATTCCTCCTGTGAATATGGCATATCCTATTATTCCGAGAAGACCTATACCTATTACCCATTTAATTAAGTTTCCTATTTTCTTTTTCTTTCCAACTACTTCCGATTCCATTCTTGCCATTAAAATAGCATACCCCTTAGTGTTACTTCCATCTTCTAATGATTTTTTATTCTCCTCTGAAGGACTATAAGGTTTTACACTCCAACTAGGTAGAATTAATATTGGATTTCTTTCATAATGTAGTACATATTGTGGACACGCTAGTCTTGGAACTCCATCAACCATTATTGTTTGTTCACTTATCAATTCTTTTTTAAAACTTACAAAACCGTTTTCATTTATTCTCATGACAGTAACATAATTCTTATTTGCTTTTCCACCACGAATTTTATTAAAAAATGGAAGTTTAAATTTCTTTTCCTTTTTCTTTTGTTCTTCTTCATTTAATCTACTTTTTATGTATTCAACATCTTTAACAATTCCCATTATTATTGTTCACCCCCTTGTATTTCTTCTGTTTTTTTTCCGAACCATCCCTTGTTTACTTTTCTTCTTCTAGTAACATCTGCAACCTGCTTTGTTTGTGTTGTTCCTTGCCTTACTAAGAATCCTTCTCTACTTAAACTTGTAGCCAATATGTTTTCTGCTCTCTTTTTAAAATAATTTTTAAAGAATTTGTTAGACATTATTCTTTCTGAAATTAGTTCTAATTCTTTTATACCTCTTAAACTGTTTCTAGGAACACCTAATTCATCTATCTCCCCCTCTACTCTTAAATTACCTATCTTTGTTGTGTCTTTTGCTGAAGCAACATTGAATAAGAAGGTATGTACATTCTGTCTTTCTTCTACTGATGAAGCATTATCTTTCATCGCAGAAGCTAATTTCATTAATGCTTCTTCATCGGTCATCTCTACTTGTTCTTCACTCATTTAAAAAACCCCACTTTTACAGCCCTAAATAATGTTGCAACCAATCCTAATCCATAAATGAGTAGTGAACCAAAACTCTGCGTTCCATTTTGGTTTATCCATAATAAACAAATTAATATTGGAGTAAAGAATGTAAATAAAACATCTACACCTCCACCTATCGCTAATAATATTTTAAGTAGTTTATTCATCTGCTAACCCTTCCCTTATTTCTGAAATTACATCTTTTAAGTTTTTGTGAGTTATCTTGCAATAGACAATTACAATTAGTCCAATAATTATTGCCACCACTATTATATTGTTCATTAAATTTGTTTGCCATGTCATTATATTTTTATTGGTCTATGTCCTGCCTTTTGTTTATACTTTGGAACATATCCAAATTTTTTTAATTCTGATATTATATACATTGTCCTTTCTTCTTCATCTTTCATTTTTACTATCTTTTACTTAAACCTTTTTATCCCTTCTATTCTCCATTTACTATTTCCCTTTAAATCTGGAAACTCTTTTTCTACTCCCACCCTAGATAATTTTAATCCATCTATTTGCGAAAATCCCGCACTATCTTTATT
>Ga0222667_1000589_pt1 | contig 15316 bp, 19 predicted proteins | sample AntAcemetagen657_FD_179854 | JGI IMG/M metagenome (GOLD analysis project Ga0222667, IMG submission 179854) | Saline water microbial communities from Ace Lake, Antarctica - #657 | ecosystem: Environmental > Aquatic > Non-marine Saline and Alkaline > Saline | place: Antarctica: Ace Lake... | reverse complement strand
AGAACTTAAACTAGAAGATAATGATTGAGTGTAGTCTCCAATAATGTCTTTAGTTAAAACGGTTGTGGAATAAGTTCCCTTTTCATCAGCTCATAATTCAATAGAAGAACTTAAACTAGAAGACATTTCTTGTGATACAAAGGATGATGTCGCTCAAATTTTTGCGTCTATCGACGCTGTATCTAAACTACCAGAAGGACCAATTTCGCCAGTGTATAATTTAACTATGCTATAACTATCAGAATAACCGTTAGCTTCAACAGTAAGAAAAATTGATTGAGTGTCAGGACCAAATGCCTCAACATATAATTCCCCATATCTTGTAGCGTTTTCATCTATTGCTTCGCTTCCTGTCCACCAAAATGCCGTATCAACTGGGGCTTTATTATCATCAGAAAATGACCATGTGGTGCTTCCAGTAATATTTTGTTTACTTGAAGTAAATGAACCAGTATCATTGCCATAATAAGTATTTGTTCCATCATAAAATGTAAATATTTGAGTATCGCCAGAAAGTTTAATTTGCAAAGCATTTGCACCAGTTCCATCAATACCTTTTATACCCGTCCTTGCTTTTGCAATATTATACGACATCGTAATACTAGAACCACTATACTCAACACCGTAATCAACCGAGCCTGTATCTTCGCCCGTGGCAAGGTTTGCATTGTAAACACCATCTGGGCCAATATATGCAGTAACGTCAAGACTTGATGAGCCTAATAAACTATATGTTGCTTCGGTAGAAACATTCTCCAACCCATACATTACAATGAATGACCCAGAAGATAAGTCTCAATTAATTACTTCGCCGTCAGTTTCGGCAGAAACTACAAAAGATTGTTTAGTCAAATATGCAGACAAAAGAGTTTCGCCCTTAGAACCAGTAGCACCAGCCACAGCCTTTGCCATATTGTAGGACATAGTTGCATTCGAACCACTATACTCTACGCCAAATGTTAATGTTCCGCTGTCAAGTGCTTCAATTAAACTTCCATTGTAATCACCAGTATGTAGCCCAATAGAGCCAAGAACTCCTAAACTTGACGAACCTAACACATTATACGTTGAATCGGTTGAAACGTTTACCTTTTCTACTGTTGCTATCATTGAGCCTGATGAGTTTGCCCAACTATCAACCTCGCCAACTGATGAGGCAGGAGCAACAAATGATGGTAACGTCAAATATACCGTAAGTGGTGGGTCGAATTCGCCTGGAATCGTTGAGCCAGTAAATCTAATATTTTCAACGTTTGAAATAAATGGCGCCATATTATTATTTGAATCAAAAAACTCTGTCTTGAAATTCAAAACATCATCGGTTTCAAAAGTAGGCATTGGTACAATTAAATTATATCTATCCGGAGAGAACCCCATTTCTTGGTCTACTTTTAATGAAACATTTGACACATGGTAATTACCACCTTGTGCTTCAATACGAATTGAACCAGAACCGTCAACGTCTGCAACAAATGGTATTGATATATTTTTTTCATTAATAGTATCTATAGATGTATTTGAATAAATTAATTTTCCCGAACCAAATTTGTTATCGCCAAATCCAGAGCCAGACATGTATATTTCAAATTTTTGATTTTCTGTTATAGGAATTCCATAAAGCGAAAATGTTAGTCTATATTCTCCATCAGCCGAAACTGGTAATTGCGAAACATAAGAAATATGATTAAAGGATGGTGACTCAAAATACATTGCATCTATATATTTCCCACTATTATGCTTTAGCGACAAACTTCCATTTCACCAATTATCGATTGTAGTTTGAGAATAAAAATATCCTGTTCTTGTGCTTTCTGCAAGTGAACCTGTATCTATCAAAAGTTCTTTCCCATCAACTACAGAATCATTAAGAAGCGTATAATCAGAATGCCCTAACGCACCTTGACTTTTAAGATAGGTCTTTACTCTGTATACTTCTCCGGAAAATGTTCTTATATTGCCTAAGTCTATATTTGCATATGATTTATAATTAGTTGCTGCGTGATATGTTGGCACATTTTCATAGGACATTGTATATTCTTGAGCTTTGAAATTAGTTATAATTTGAGATTCTGCATCACTACTATAATATGGAGTTTTGGTATACGCACTAGCAGTTGTAATAATGTTATCAATCTTTGCAGTATAACTTAAATCAGGAACGGTTAAAGTTCCGCCCTCCATATTGTATATAAGTTCGGTGTCACCGAAGGTTAATTGATATTGCTTAACCTTATCACTTCATAGTCCATCTAATTTGCTACCGCTAATTATGTTCGTTGTTTCGCCATCAACAAAACTACGACTAAGATACGTCACACGTTTTTCGGATATCTCCATTGTTGGGTCATTATAAAATCTTATAGCACTTGTATTCCTAAGTGGTTTATTTATTACAATATTTGTAGTATATCTAACGTTATATGTTTCGATCCAATCATTGGGAACATTCTTTGCAACTCCAACAATTGTTAGATTAGCAACGCCATTTATTGTATCATCGTAAACAAATATAGATACCCTTCTTAAACGACCTTCTCTATATTTTGGTACTTCAGTATATATTGGGTCGCCATTTACATCTAATAATTCTACTAATAATTGGGTATCTTTTTCCAATGTGCCTGGATTGACATCAATTAAAAATGAATGTTTGCCTTCGCCAATTATATTTGGTACATCAAAGACTTGAATATATTCATTCCTTGTATCTTCAATATATACGCCTATATCTTTCAGCCCTTTATAATCGGTTATTTTTCTTATCATATACGTTCTCCTGTGTATATAAATATTAATTAATAGTTTTTTTTCAAAAAAATGAGAAAAAGTTCTAAATAGTTATACTTATTAAATTATTTTTTAATTAAATAGTTATTAGCCCCATATATATAATAAAGAGAATGGGAGAATAAAGATTATGGGTGGAAAAAATTTATTAGTATCAAACGAGGCGCATAAGGCGTTGAAATTATATTGTACAGAACATGAATTTGGTATGTCAAATTTTGCCTCTATAGCAATTATAGAATATATTGCTTTTTGCAAAATAAAGGAGGCAGATATAAAAAATGGAAAAAAATAAAAAATATCATTATACATACAAAATAACAAATTTGGCAAATAATAAAATATATTATGGCAAACATTCAACCAATAATATTTCGGACAAATATGCCGGCAGTTATGGAATGGCACTACAATACGAAATAAAAAAATATGGTAAAAAAAATTTTAAGTTTGAAATAGATAAAACATTTAATACGGAAAATGAAGCATATAAATATGAAAGAAAAATAGTTAATGAAAAATTTATTAATAGAAATGATACATATAATGCAATTATTGGAGGCATAAGTAATAAAAAAAATATAAATACAATAAACCCAAAAAATTTTACTATTGTTAAATTATCAAAAATGCACCACAACGCATTAAAAATATATGCCAAAAAAAAAGGCAGAACAATGAAAAGATTTTTGCAAGATTATATTGACACGTTCTCACCAGAAATTAATTATAAATTAAAAGTTGATGGAAATTTTGTTGAGACAGAATATGATTATTCAAATTGAAAAACTGGGTTTAAAATGGTAAAGATTTCACCAGAAGCACACGCAATATTAAAAATATATGCCAAAAAAAAAGACAAGACAATGAAGTTGGTATTAGAAAATCTTATAATAACCGAATGTACTGGGAATAGTACTGGCATTAAATTAAAAGTTGAAAAGAGTAAAAAACATGTATAATAAAAATGATACTTACACTATACAAGGAGAAAAAAAATGATAAAAGTTATTGACAAAGATTTATTTGACGGGCATGATGACATTATAATTCATCAATGTAATTGTTTTAGAAACTGAGGTGCGGGAATTGTGATTCCAATGAAAATGCATTATCCCAAAGCCTATCAAGCAGATTTGAATACTGAATTTGCAGACCCAGAAAAATTAGGAACTTACACATCTTGGGCAGGGCTGTCACTTCACAAAGACAAACCAGTTACGGTTATAAATGCTTACGGGCAATTTGGTTGTGGCATCGATAAAAGACGTACTGCGTACGAAGCATTGGAAAAAGCACTAACAAAAGTAAATAAAGATTTTCCAGAAGGAACAATTGGTATGCCGAAAATTGGTTGTGGTCTCGCTGGCGGTGATTGAAAAATTGTTTCAAAAATTATTAAAAATGTATTCTCTGATAGGGAAATAACAATTTACGAACCTGCAAAATACAGAAAGTAAAAAGGAGCGAAAAATGGTAAAAGGTTCGCCAAAAGTAAAAATAGAAAATAAAATAGATATGTTTGTGTATCTTTTAATGAGAGACCATCTTCCATGTGGCGAAGTTGAGGCCATTGTGCAAGAAATTGAAAAGACAGGATTGAATAAAACTGACGAGGTGAGATTTAGTAATGGTTATTTGGCAGAATACGCTCAGAATATAACATCACGAATAGAAGGGGGTTTTAATAATGAAACTGGCAATAATAGGCGGTAGAGATTTTACAGACAAACAACTCTTTAATAAAGTGCTTAACAAATTATTAAAAAAAGATATGTTCTCAGATATAACTAAAATAGTTTCAGGTGGTGCTAAAGGCGCCGACTCATTAGGCGAAGAGTATGCTGATGAACATGAAATTGAAAAAGAAATATTCTTACCTGATTGGAACAAGCACGGAAGGTCAGCAGGATATATTCGTAATCATAAAATAATGGTAAATTCAGATATTGGCATTGCATTTTGGGATGGAAAAAGTAAAGGTACTGCCCACTCAATTGACCTCGCAAGAGGCTTTAAAGAAACTTTAGTAATTGTCAAATATAAACTATTTATACTTAGCAAGAACAAGAAAAAGTTCAAGATAGAAAAAATATATTTATCAGACAAATAGGAGAACAAATGAAAATACTTATAACAATTACAGACGAGAACCATTCTTACACTGAAAATCTTTCTATGGAAAATATGTTAGAATATTATTGTGAGATTATCGGCAATCAAGCAAATCCATATATGTATGGCGTTTCGTTTGACCATTGGGCACGTAAGATAGGGTGTAATGTAAACGATGTCAAAAAATTTAATACAAAAGATGGAAATTGTCATTTTATTTTTGGCTGGCTTGAAGATTTTTTACAAGGCAATGATGTCCCAGATTGGATACTTGAAAATTACAGCGAACTGCAAATAGATGTAGCAAGAGGATAAATTATGGTTGACATTACATCAACTGATATTCTTGGAATGAAGGCGATTACAGCTATAAGAGCAATTGCCGGAGTCAAAACAACTGAAGCTCAAGCCGAGGAAGAATGGTTTGATTTACTTATTGCCGAACAGGAACGAGTAATCGAAGAGTACAAAAGATTAAAAAAAACAATACATTAAAGAAAAGAGCCAATATTAATTTATTGGCTCTTTTTATTTTACAACATCATTTGTAATATTTACAACATCATTTGTAATATTTACAACATCACTATCCAAGACATCAAATTATGTAACTGCATTATTTATAAGACTTTCGCCATCATTTACTTCAATCTCAACCATATCATTTACAGCATCTTTTAGAGCATCAATATGCGAAACAACAAGGACAAACTTAAAGTTATTTTCGAGATATTCAAATATTTTACCAACATTGCCTAAATTCTCAGCGTCAAAATTGCCCCAGCCTTCATCAATAATCATAAAGTTACTACGTGATAAATTAGAAATTTGAGTTAATGCTATTCTAATTGCCAAACTAATAACAAACTTTTCGAACCCTGAAGTTAATTCAATTGGCCAGAAGTTTTCAATATCATAATAAATACTTGCTATAATTGACGAATCATCCATATCAAACTTAACACTAAAATCTGTAATCAATTTTAGAATGTCGTTAATTCTCATCTCAATCATTGGAATTGCATCTTGAATTAATAAGCGTGGAATTCCATTCTTATGTACTGCCTTCAAATAATATCTATAAACGATTAATTGTGTTTCAATCGATTGCATATCTTCCATTGATTTCCTGTAATTAACAATTCTCTCATTACCTACGGCAATTGCTTTGTCAAGTTTTGCCAATGAGACTTCACGTTCTGCTTGTAAATTCTCTTGTTTCGTTAATTCCTTTTGCTTAAGTGCAATCATTTCTTCAACGGTTTTATTGAAAGCAATATAATCTTTTACTTTTTCATATAAAGTAATCTTTTCATCTATCTTTAATGAATCATTCTTGTTGTTCGTAGCACTCAAATCATTCTGCAATAAAGAAGTTTCCATTTTACCCATTGCTAATTTCAAATCACTTACTTTATTAATCAATTGTGTGTATTGTTTGTTCTTCTTTTCTATCTCGCCATATTTAAGAAGTTTTTTGTCCAAACTATCAACTGTATTTTTTAATATTTTCAAAGCACTCTTCTTTGTCTCCAACTTATCTTTTGCTGTGATTGCGTCTTTAACAAATATATTGTTCATACAAAAAGTGCAATCTTCGTCGTATTCAAGTTGTAACAATTTATCTGATGCGGTTTGGATTGCTTTAACGTCAAAGCTATCACGTTCCCATATTCTAAAAGTATTACGTTGTTCTGTTTGAGTTTTAGTAAATTCAACATATTTATCCGGTATGCCTTTTGCCTTTTCGGCAAGTTCGTTAAGTTGCTTTAGTTGTTTTACAAGCATTGCTTTGTCAAGTATTAGCCTCTTCTTACTTGACAAATTCATAATTGCTTTTTGTTTGCAAGCTTCTTTATCAAGTAGCAATTGCCTCTTATCTAATTTTTCCTTTGGAACTTCTTTTAATAGTTTTGTGTTAGTAAGTATCTCAGCATTGAGTTCCTTAATGTTTCTTTTTACTTTAGAGAGCAATCTACGCACTTCTAAAGCACTTTTGCGATCAATCTCCATTTGTACCTCGGTATCAGCCAAGATGCTCTCAAAATTGGTTTTCTTAAATTCTTTTAATAAGATTTCCGATTCTTTAATTTTATTACTTGCTAACGAGCGTAAGTTTTCAAAAATAGCAATACCCAATAGATCTGCCAGGAATGCTTTTCTCTCTGCTTGTTTTTGATATACAAATCCAGAAGTATTACCTTGTAATGACATTAATGTATTTACAAACATATCATATTCGCCTAAATACTTTTTAATATTCTTGTATGTATCTTTTCTATCTACGCCAGATAAATCATCTTTGTTGCCATTTTCATCGATTGTATAAAACTCAACATCTATTTTAACATTTGTTCTTTTCTTTTGTCTTTTGCCAGTTCTTTCAATAAAGTAATCCTTACCATCATGACTGAAACACAACTTGCTTTCGAATACATCTTTAGCAACGTTTAGAATGTCAACGCCACGACTTGCTCTCGAACATTTATCAAACATACTGAATAATAAACAATCTTGTAGAGCGGATTTTCCTGCATGGTTTTTTGCGAACAATCCAACTGAACCCTTAAGGCTTTCAAAATCAAAATAGTTACCCTCACCATAAGAAAACATATTTGAGAATGATAAGTATTTCAAATCCCATTCAATACCAGTTAGAGTTTCCTTTTCGGGTAATTCAGAATTTAATTTCTTATTAATATCAATAATTTCAGTTATTTGCTTTTCAGTAATATCGTCGATATTGCTCTTCAACCATACTCTTAACAATTTTTCTTGATTATCAACACTACTAACATCTCTGACATTTACGGTGCCTAACTCGCTTATTGTTGAGCCTGTGTTCTGTGGTATAACTGACAATGCAATAACATTATATTTTTTGTTTAAGTCTGTAACGATGTCTTTTGTATCTGCAAGCAAAGTATCTTTTGTAAAAATTCTAACTCTTGCTTTGTTTGGTACATTTTTTGGTTCTTCAATAATTTCGCCATCTTCAACTCTAAATGTTACATAACCATAATCATTATGTATTGGAACAAATTCACTCACACAATTTTCAACATCCCACTTAATCATCCCATGCTCTTCGGTTGGCGCCTCGCCATGATTTTGTTGGCACAACGAACCACAAAAACGGCAATCTTCTCCGCCGACTGACTGATTTGGTAAATGTATATCGCCTAACAATGTAAAATCAAATTGGCTAAAATACCCATAATTAAAATTATCACTCTTAAACTCTGTACCTAAATAATTTCTGCACCCCTGCACCGGCCCATGAAAGCACCCAACGTTTGCACCGTCATCCAACAATTCACTTTTATCAAATTTATATTTATCAACAACCGAACTATGATAAAAATTAACATTCGCAAACTTATATATCCCAGAATCTTTCAAGTAGAATATATTATCACTATTAAGTGCTTCTATAATGGGAGTTAAAGAATCTAATCTACTTTCGTTTGATAAGTTCAAATCATGATTTCCTGGTATAATAATTGTTGGTAATATTTCTGATAAGTTTCTAATAAAGTTGGAACACATTCGAAGTAATTCTGGCGATAATTGTGTTTTAGAATGTACTATATCTCCCGCAAGAAATACGATTGCTTTGTCTGTATCTTTTTTTATCTCTTCATATAAGTTATTGAATACCTGTTCATATTCTGCTTGCCTTTGATATAATCTCACGTGTATATCTGCTACATGATATATTGTTTTTACTTTACTTCAGTTTGTTTTTAATTTTGTAACCATTATTTCTCCTTATTTAGTCCAAATCTTTCAACAGATGCTATTGTGTCATGTATTGCCCCACCATGCGAAAATAAACCAATTCTTTCAACTTGGAATTCACGTATTTTGCCCATAGTATTTGAGTGATAGCCAAACGTTATAACGATACCATTTTTCTTTAATATTCGTGGTATTTCATCTTTAAGTTGGCGAAATGGACTTGCTTTTATACCTTTGTACATTTCCATGCTTTTGCGATAACTATATGGTGGGTCAAGTAATATTGTATCGAATTTTTCCCCATCCCATTCTTTAACGAATGCCAAAGCATCTTTGTGATATTCCGCCAAAGATGTTTCGTCCAAATCATTTCTTGTTTCATCTAAATTTAATTTAGTTATTCCAGCGAATAAGTTTAATACTTTGCCCTCACATGTTTTTTCTACTCATTCACGTATATTTTTTATTTTGAACGTCCACCTATTTAATGGACACTTAATATAATCAAATTTCATTATTTAATCCCTTGCTTCCCAATATATTAATCTACCGCCATGAGCATCTTTACTTATTAAATATTCTATTGCTTTATCAAAATCCCATTTGACTTCAACTAAAGCTTTTTTACAATCCATCACACCGGCCTTGGTATGTTCTCGTAATTTATGAATTAGTTCTCTTTCTTCAATTTCTTTCATTAGTTCTCCAACTTAAATTTTTCAATTTCCTTTTTTATTTTTTTCAGTCTGCTCAAATTTGTTTTTATATTTGTTTCCATTATTTTTCCTTATCATTTATGTCTAAAGTATATGTGATAGTTAAGCTTTCAATTCTTAATGGACACTTGCCTGGTATAGTATTATTATTCATATCATTCCGAGTTATAATCGCATTATCGTACGCCCCTTTATCATCCCAATATGAATGCCCACAATGCATTCCATCCATTGATGAGCCATAAAATGGGCAATTTCTACAACCATCAATTATAATTTTTTTTGTTTCCATTATTTCCTCTTAAAAATAAGTATTAAGTAAAAGTTCAATTCTACCTAATACTTAAAAATTTTTATGTTATTTTCCCTTGCTTATCAATGTCATTTCTTTTATCAATATCACCTTCTTCTGGTGATTGTTTACCATGAAAAACAGGTGCTTGCTGTAAAAAGTGAGTGCTATTTTTCATTTTTATTATTTTTAAGCGCAATATGCGAAATAAATAAGCGCAATAAAAAATATATAAGCGCAATTAGTCGTTTTGTAAAAAATATAGGCGCAATATCTATTAGGTTTTCAACATTTGTGTAAAACATCATTTCTTGTTTCATCTAAATTTAATTTAGTTATTCCAGCGAATAAGTTTAATACTTTGCCCTCACATGTTTTTTCTACTCATTCACGTATATTTTTTATTTTGAACGTCCATCTATTTAATGGACACTTAATATAATCAAATTTCATTTTATTACCTCTTATAATTAAGTATTGAGTAAAAGTTCAATTCTACTCAATACTTAAAAATTTTTACTTATCCTTGTCGTCGTCGTCTTTAAGATTATCAGCCAAATTAGCAACACCTGTTGCCCTATAATTTGACATTGTGTCTGAAACACTCTTATATAGTTTTGCCGAACCGCTTTTAGTCCCAACCCAATTTGCAGTATGAACTCTTGACATACCTAAGTTTGCACCTGTTGAAAATGCATCTTGATTTGCTCCAAGATATAAGAATGCCCAACTATGATTGTCTTCTAAATCCTTAATTTGCTTTTTGATTTTTGCCGCATCGTATTCTTTACTACAATTTTCATAACCATCTGTAATAATAACAACAATAACTTTCCCTGGCTTATCAATGTCATTTCTTTTATCAATATCGCCTTTTAATGTATCAATCATTGTTCCAATTCCGTCGTATAACGCTGTCAATCCGCCAGGCACATAATTTTTAGTTGTTAGTGTAGCAACTTTTTGAATGTTTTCGCATCTGTATACCTTCTTCAATTCATCACTAAAATTAATTAATGATACGTTTGCTTGTCCTGGTTCTTTCTTTTGATCTTCAATAAATGTATTGAATCCGCCAATAGTATCTTTTCTAATTCCACCCATGGAACCTGATTTGTCTAATACTATTCCAATTTCTGTTAAATCTTTGTTCATAACCTTCTCCTTTCTTTGTTTTGTTTTTTATGTATCTATATATGTTTATACACTATATGTAGATACAGCCCAATCGTTTGTTTCGGCAATTATATCTTTCCAATCATTTGTAATCCGATAACAAATATCGTACGTCCCCTTCTGACGTTTGCCAAATATAGACTTTCCATAAATATCTATACCAATTTTAATTGTTTCTATTTTTGCCGGATTATTTGTTGGATATTCTGTTACTAAAAAAACGCCCATTGGTTACTCCTTATTATTCTCTGGCATTGCCATTTTTTGTATCTTTATACTTATCATCTTTTCCCCTATTTTTTCTATTGCGACACAATGTCGTGATTAATGTCGTGATTATTTTTTCTCCCAAATATCATCTATAGTAGTGCCATTTATTTAATCCCTAATTTTTTCATTATAATAACTTCGCCAATATTTCTTCTTTATATAAATCACTACTATCTTGCGATTTAGATTTATTAATTAATTTCCATACTTTAGTAAACCCCAATTCATTTGGGTCTTTACCTTTAGGCAACTCAACAACATTAACTTCAATGCCATCATTTGCTAACATACTTCCAATTGTATAAGCGTCTTTTTGAGCGTCGTTATCTAAGATGATATTAACTTTAGGTTTATAGTGTTTAATTTTTTCTAAAAGACTTGATGATAATGTCTTACCCATAATTGGTATAGAATTAATTCTAATAGTTACTGCATCAAAAACACCTTCACATATATTTATTGGATATTGCCAATTAATAAACATTCCAAACATTACAACATCCTTTGACGCTTGCGGATTCTTATACTTTAACTTAGAGTTTGGATAAATGTCTCTACCTGTATAATAATTTAATTTACCAGAACAATCATATGATGGAATTATAACTCTACTTTTATATGGCCCCATACTACAATACCCTATGTTATATTTAAGTATGTCAAAAGAACTGAAACCTCTGCTTTTTATAAACCTTAATGCATTTTTATAATCAATTGTTTTTTGTTTTTTATAAAGTGGATGGAAATCTTTTGGTAATTGAATGCTATCTTCTGTTTTTGTTTCGTTATCATTAAAATTTATATTGGATATATTTTCAGTAGTTGTTTGTATTTTTGTGCCTAATATTCCTGCAAGTTTTTTGATTTGTTCTCTTGATGCTTTTGCAATTTTAAGCAAGTTCATTAACTTTGCACCACGAAGGTTACAAACCCAACAATGATATTTTTGATAGTTCTCGCTTTCTTTGTCTGTATTAACTTCTAACTTACGCTTTCTATGGTTACAGCCTGATGCCGGACAATAGAATTGGGTATTACCTTTCGCATCTGTATTTCCAGAATTTCCCAATACTTCTTCCAATAACCTTTTCAACTTCATATCCATAAAAAAAACCTCTTACTTATATATAAGAGGTTAATTCTAAAATTTGTTTTTATTTTATTAAAATCATAGTTTTTGCATACGAGCATTGTATATGATTTCGTGCAATTTTAAATATTCCTTGCCACTTCTTTGGGGAGACGTAGCGAATATTCTTCAAGTTTATTGCCATCTCTTTTTATGCCTTTCAATGCAGACTCAAAATTTCATTTATGGCCTTTTTCAAATGCTATCTTTCTTACTTCGTCTTTGTTCTTGATAAGAGATTTTCTTATTTTATCAGTTTGTTTTTCCAATTTCTTTTCGTAATATGTACGTCTATCAGGCAATGTTTCTTTAAGTACCTTATCCCTTTCGCTCATGTTGTGTTGGCCATAATATTTATTGCCAAAAAATTGAATTAATAAATCATGTGGATTTGTATTGTCTAAATATTTGCCAACTCCGTCTTTACTAAATAAACCAGTGTATTTATTTTTTAATGATGTTTTCAAATCGTTCGAAAGACAATTAATCTCATCATTATACCCATATGGATTTTCAATCATTGTTTGCATATCAAAACCAGATATCTTTTTTGCTTTTTTAAATATTTTTTTTAATTTACGTTTTGAGTTGCCGACCATTATGGCTTTGCGTATTTTACCTACTAAATGTTTTACTTTCATAAACTTATTTCTCCTTTTTTTTGTATCCTTATTTTTTTATATAAATATACAAATGTTTAGTTTCTCGTGATTTTTGTTACTAATTCCATTAAATCTTTTAATTCTAGGCAAGCATATATTTTAGAATGATTTCTTTTGAATATAAGTAGTGGTTTTAGTTTTTCTGTGGAGTTACTTTCTGCTTGTTTCAATGCCTGCCAAATCGAAATCGACTGCTGGTTTTTGCATTCTGTAGCAAATGGGAAATATAATTGTGCCTTAGGCGACAAAAGAACATCTAATCCGCTGGCTCCCATAGAAGTTGAGCGTACATCATCTTCTTCTAAATCTTTGAAATTCTCCAAAATAATTTTTTTGACGGTTTGTTGGAGTTTGCGTCCCTTCTGCTTACAACTTTGACTTTTCATTATAAACCTCTTATATATTTTATTTTACATAACTATAAACATTCTTTAAAAACTTTTTTAATATCTTATCATTTTTATCAAAAAAGTGTTGATAAACATAAAATACAAATGAATCGTCTATGTCCGCCTTACTAAAATTCTTTATATATTTTACAATATCTTCATTTGAAAACCCATGACTTCTAAATTCTTCAACTGCGTTTCTTGCGAATGCCATTATTTCCATTTTCTGTGATAAATATTCTTTATGTGTTTCTATACCTTCCTGCCCTAAGCTCTGGATTACTTTAACATACTTTTTTGGGTTATCTTTGTATTTATCCATTATTTTATCGAACTGAATAATGTGGACAATCTCATGTGATATTATTTCAGAAACCAAATCTTTAAAAACTTTTCAATACTTAAAATCTTTAGCAAATACTTTATGCAATCCAGATGCATATATTATTCTTATGATGCCATTATTCGAACCAATACCTTGGATAATATATACAGCCTTATGCCTCTCTGTGTTACTTGGGCCGCTTTTACTAAGCGAAAATCTAATCTCGTCAAATTGTTCGCCCTTATATCTTTTGAATTCCGAATCTAATACTTTGGCAACAAAATCATCATCTGGGTCGGAAACTTTTTGAATCTTTTTCTTAGCATTCTCAAGGGCAGATTCAACAAATATAACATTTGTTTTAATTACTTTTTCAAGTAACCTTGTGAATAATATTGTTTTATATTCCATTGTTATTTTTATCTAGAAGTAAATCCAAAAAAGAAATTATTTGTTGGCTTAACTTCTTCCTTGAGTTTGGTTGCTGTTGCTTTATCGCCATTTATAGAGATTGTTCACGTTTCGCCATCAGTAGTTTTAACTTTATAGTCCTCTCCAGAACTTCCCAAATTACTTTTGAATTTTTTACCTACTTTTTTTAATGCTTTGTTAATATTGTTTTGCGCTCATGCCGCATCGTCTTGTTGTTTGTAATAGCTGGATTCTTTAACTTTTCCTTCTTTGAAATCATTAAAATTATATCCTAATTTTTTTAACTCTTTATCAAGATCTTGTTTTGTTAATGAGTGTCTAGCATAATCACGTTTATTTTTTCCTTGTTTGTACAAAATATATTTATCTTTACCTTGTGTCATTATTTCATAATCACTTGCATTGTGTTTTAATGTTTTAACGCCCTCTTCTATATCATTTTCTTTATCGTCTGGGTCTATATCATTGCCTTCTTCATCATCTTCCTTAGCTTTTTCAACAGCGTCTTGAGTATCATTTGCTCAATCTTTCATACCTCTTGCTTTAGGTGCAAAAAATACCGTACTAATAATGCTTTCAAGAAGTTCTGCTTCACGAATGTCTATTTTTCCATAATTCTTTTGTGCTAAAGATACAACTTTGATAGTGTCTTTGTTTTTGCCACCATCATCTTTGTTAAGTTGTAATCTAACCTTGAATTGATTTTTCTTATTACCGCCCACAACTTCGGCGTTCTTAACATATTTTTTAACATCGTTCGCAAATTTACTTGCTGATTTTTCATCGCTAAATAAATACGCCGCTGTTGATTTTCCTTCTTCTAACTCTTTGCTTTCTCTTTGCAAATTTACACTTCCTATTACTGGTATTTCAATCATACCCTGAAAAGCTCATTTACTCATTTTATCTCTCCCGCTAAACTAATTTTATTATACCCGATTAACACCTATAATTTATAGGGTTACGCCTTTATAGTTAAGGTTTGTCTCTTGAAGATTATCAGCCTTACCATAATATAATACAGACACTCCAGATACCAAACTCGCTGAAGTAAAGTTACCTTCTAGTTCGGTACCGGCAGGAATTGTAATCCCATCCAATACTTGCCCAGCAGTACTACCACTTACAAGAAATCCGTTTGTTTCGCCTGAATCCAAATCAACCAAAGTGTCAAACTCTGAGTCTGAAATAACTTGCAATCCGTATCAACTTCCAACCACTAAACCTTTGCCGCTATCTAATCATGTTTCGCCATGTGCAAATGTATGTTTCATTATTTTCT
>Ga0222667_1000582_pt1 | contig 15434 bp, 18 predicted proteins | sample AntAcemetagen657_FD_179854 | JGI IMG/M metagenome (GOLD analysis project Ga0222667, IMG submission 179854) | Saline water microbial communities from Ace Lake, Antarctica - #657 | ecosystem: Environmental > Aquatic > Non-marine Saline and Alkaline > Saline | place: Antarctica: Ace Lake... | reverse complement strand
TGTTTTGGCTTGGGCTTCTCTTCAACCTCGTCCTCTTCACCATCTATGTTGATATCGTCATCATCAACGTCAACGAACAAATCGTCCTCGTCAATAACTACCTCTTTCTTTGCCTTCGGCTTCCTTTCAGACTTAGCTGTATCATAGGACTCATCAACATCGTCATCCTCGTACAAGATTCCTTTTATCTCTTCGGTGGTAAGGAACTCTGCCTCTTCATCAAGGTTATTAAGTTTCTTGAGCAAGGACTTCCACGCTTTGGTATTCTTAATAGAAGACGGCTTACCACCAGCGCGGATATCGTAGTTAGGCCATTCACGCTTGGACTTGGGATCTTTGACCATCGTTTTTGTGATAGTCAAAACTCGTCCGGTGAGCTGGTCAGTAATGTCACCAAAATCAGGATCGTTGATGATACCGAGAATGGGATTAAGAGTCTTGATACCAAACTCAAACTTCTGCACCCCAGCTTTAGTATCGTCAACATCTATGACATTACACAGATAGCGGGACTTAGCGCCGATGCGACTAGCGAACTCTCTATCCTGTGAATCTCCACTCTTGTAACGCTTCTTGACATAGGAGCATACAGGACACTTTTTACCGTCCATCTTCGGACAATAAATCTTTTCTTCATCCTCACCTACTCCGTAATGTACTCTGATTTCCGTAAAGAATCTACGCATGTCTTGATGCGGAGGCATAATTCGTATCCGCGTTTTATCACTCAGGCTGATGTAACCTGGGCGACCGGCGGATTCTCCAGCCAGCTTCTTTTCTACCTTTGCATGATACTGTTTCAAATCATCTAAATCTAGTCCCATAATAATTCCTCTTTCCTATTCATCGTCCTCATCTGAATCGTCAGTTAAATGACTCACAATCTTTGACGCCTTATCAGCCAATGCCTCTATGTCTGACGCATGCTCCTTTCTCTGCGTTGCTCCAAGACTGATGAGCATGTTGGCTCGTTGTTCAAACGACTTCTTGGCTACCTTCAGTAACTTCCATTGAAGTTCTGCCTTACGAAGAGTGGATGTTGCCTGTTGATACGACTCATCCTGATTCACTGTATTCTTAATTTGCGCCTCTGTAGGAGGCTTTGGTTGTTCTTCCTTCAGTGTGGCACGAGTCTCTTCACCTAGAACGGCAAACATTGCATTTCGCTCGTCCTCCAGCTTGTTCACAAGACCTTCAGCATTAGCTTCTAAACTTGCCCAATATGCGTATTTGCCAGACTGCTCCGCGAACTCCTTGGACAAATCCTCGGCGTTGACTTTGATCTCTTCACGCAAATTGATCTTCTTCTTCATGTGGAGAAACGGTAACATGACAGAAAACAATAACGGATCTCTCTCCTTTTGCTGTTTTTTATCCTTTGGCATAATTTATTCCATTTCCTTCCTCTTACTATAAAGATGTGCCCACGCGTTACCCGCTTACATTCAAATCCTTTAAGGCTCCCCAACGCTTACCGACAGCCACATCAGCCACCAGCGGGATCCCTCTCATAAACGGTAGATCAACACTTTCCATCTTCCGCTTAATTACAATAATTACCTCCTTTGCTCTTGATCGTAGAACCTCAAAATACAGAGCGTCATGGTTTTCATTGACCGGAATTACAATGTTCTTCCAACCCAACCAATCCCTCTGCCTAAACTCTCTCATTATGGCTATAAATGCAAGCTTCAATATATCTGCTGCTGTACTCTGGATTCCGGTATTCTTACATTGCCTGATAGCGTGACCGAAATGTTTCTCTGCTATCCTCCTATTCATTCCTTTCAAATCCTTCAGTTGCCTTCTCCTACCAAACGGATTTGTTGTGTATCCATTCTTCAACGCCTCGGCAATAACAGTTTTCCAATAAACTTCTTCGATGCTTGGATAGGTATCAAGGAACTTCTGTAGTTGCTCCTCAGCCTGTTGTAACGTTGTTTCTCCATCAAGATTAAATCCTTTTCGATCATCAACCAAGCCGTGAGCTGTTCTACCATACAAGACACCGAAATTGAATCCTTTAGCCTTTACTCGCTGCTCTTTTGTTAATTCATCAACAGACACACCAAATATTCCACAGCCTGTATTACTATGAATATCTCCTCCTCCCATAAAACATTTAATCATATTTTCATCACCTGACAGTGCTGCCATAACACGAAGCTCTACCTGAGAATAATCAGGACTAACTAGAATGTAACCGGGACGAGCGACGTACAAGTTTCTGAGGAAAGAACCGCGCTCGATGTTTTGAAGATTTGGATCTCTTGTAGCAGTCCTTCCAGTGTCAACAAACCTATACCGTGGGTGAATGCGATTCTCTGTTGTTATCCTTCTACGCTCAACTATCGGAGTGACATAGGTATTCAACCGCTTTGTCTGCTTTCGGTACTTCAATAGAACCTCAGCGAACTTTGAATTGTAATCATCTACCAGCACCGTAAGGACTTTCTCATCAACCTGAGCCTTACCTGACTCTGTAGTTGTAATCACCGGTAGACCCATTAATCCAAATAGTATCTGCGCCATCTGGTCATTTGACGAGAACTTAAAAGACGCTCCTTTCCTCATCATGCACTGAAAGACTTCAGGAAACTCAAACATCTGCTTCTCAAACTTCTTTATTTTCTTCAGTATGTGGCGTTCCACCTTTTTTGCGTAAACCGGATCAGCGGCCAATCCATAATACATTAGGTCAGCATATCCTTCTGCAACAGACGGTGATACGATTTCTGAATAGAGATGCCACATCTTTTCTTTCTTCAACTGCTTCTCTACCACTCCAGCTATTCTAAACGTCATATCGCAGTCGGTGCAGTTGTAATTCGACATTGCCGTGAGCGGAATGTTACACATCAAAAGACCTGAGTACTTTTTCCAGAATCTATCTTTGTATCCGCCGTACTCTGAAAAATACTCCCACACCATTGATTCCAAACCGTTATTTCCTGTTTCATCTAGGAGTCGATGCATTTCCATCGTGTCCAGAACTTTACCTTGTATCTCAATATCAAACTGTCTTCTTAGTTCAACCATATCAAACAATACGTTCTGTGCAATGAATGTTTTGGTTTCATCCTCAAACAAATCCTTCAAGTGTGTGATAATAGCTTGTTTGTGTTCAAGAGTTATTTCACTATGATGGACTGGAATACAACACGCTTCTCCAGGTGCCCAGCTAAACCCAATGCACACAATAGTACTATCTGTCTTGCTCATAGTCTCTATATCGAAACTGAGCCTGTCATACTTCGATAGCTGTAGGATATGTGAAATAGCTGAACTATCATCACGAGAGCACTTGTATCCTTCATGTAACTTACTCTGAGGCTGTTCGATCTCCTCACCTTTTAATACAGACACAACCTTCTTCAAATCGGCACGGAAAAGTTTAAGCTGCTCCTTGTGCTCTTCTCTATAACCTTTTCTTAAAATGAACGCTGGATGTACGGTTGGAACTACCGGAATGTTACTCAGGCCAGCAACCTTGTTACTATACCTCAAGACATTGCCTCTAAACCTTTGAATCCCCTTCAAACCCATTAGGCTACTCAACGCAACACCACCAAGAGGTACAATGACCTTCAATGTATCTTTGTACTTCACCAATTCAGCTATAAGTTTAGGATTACAAGCAATGATTTCCTTACTCGTTGGTTGTCTATTTTTATCATTAGGTGTAGTTGGCCGACAGCGAACAGCGTTGGTTATAATGTATCCTTTAGTTATTCCTACTTTATACAGAGCCTTTCTGAGGAGCTTGCCACTTTTTCCTACAAATATTTCTCCTTCCTCATCCTCGTGTTTACCGGGAGCTTCTCCAATGAATATAATCTCTACAGGACCACCACTTGAATACGGAGGTATACACGGATGATTGATGCCGGATGCACTTAATTCACACTTAGTGCATCCGGCCATCTTGTTACCAAACAAATCCTGCATCAGTTATTTCCTTTGAGAATGCGCTGAATCTTGCAGAACAATCCTTGTAGCTGGAGTACTTTCGTTGTTCCTTGTGCCATATAGAACTCTGTCTCGGCAATGAACGGTAGTATTTCTGCACGTTGCTCAGTCTTTACCGCTTCATGCCAGATTCTATCAAGGATAATGTGTGTCTCTCCGCTGTTCTTGAACGTCAAGTCGATGAACTTCTTTATCCCCATAGTTAATACGTCCTCATCGAACTGTAACTTGGAGATTTTACCACCATTAAGATACCGCTCAAGGATAGTCATGGCCTTCCGCATATCTCCACCACTCAACTTAGCCGCTTTTATTGCAACCTCCTTCTTTGGTTTTCCGGCCTTTTTCATCAACCTGAAGATATGCTTTGCTACGAGCTTGATAGGAATGTAATCGAAATGGCACTCCACACAACGGCTTACCAGCGGCTCAATAAGTTTCTGTTCGTAATTAGCTGAAAGAATAAACCGGCAATTCTTAAAATTGACTTCCATTATTCTACGAAGAGCATTCTGTGCGTCTTTCGTGAGTGAATCCGATTCGTCAAGGAACACCACCTTGGGTTTGCCTTGGGCTAGGCCAACTGTACGGCAAAAATCTTGTACCTTTCCTCTGATGACCTGTATACCTCTTTCCTCACTAGCATTCATCTCCAAGAAATTGCCTCGCCATGATTTACCAAACATTGCTTTTGCCAAGATGAGCGCCATTGTTGTCTTACCTGTTCCTGCCGGTCCGTAGAACAGGAGATGTGGAATGGTTCCATCCTTCTCTAACAATGTCTGTAGCATCTCCTTTGTATCTTCGTGTCCCACAAATCCATCAAAGGTAGTCGGACGATAATCTTCAATGAGCATAGTTATATTCCTTCCTTTATTTCAACATCAACTTGAAAAAGATTCTTCTTTTATTCTCAACTGATTTAAATCCGTAGGCCAACATACGGCTGATAGATGTATTTGAGCCTTTGCCTAGCAGGTATCTATCAACCGCATCCAGCACATCGGCGTTCTCAGGATAGTGCATGATGCTGCTGATGAGAAACTTCACAGCGATATACAAAGCTCCGGTATTCTCTTCCAATATCTTGAAAACAGCATCTCTATCTTTATTAAACACCACAGCGTTCAACAGAGCAAACAAGTCCTTCTTATTCCCCCATACATCACCGTACTGAATCTTGACCAAATCAGAATTGACGCCTTTTAACAGCGCAGCACTCTTTGCGTTTGACACACGCACAACAACCGGAAGGACCGTATTGTGTAACATCCATTTGAACTGCTTAGGTGTCAGTCCTGTCAAATCGGCGTCGATCAGTACGGTAGACGGAATGAGTGGTTTACACAGGAACATATCCTGCCGAAACACGGACACATCAGAAAGGCTCTTATCATCCGTGAGATCAACATCTCCCACAATGACCGTAGTTAAAGGCCGCTTAGGCTTTCGTTTCTTCTTCACCGTCATCAGGTGATTCTCCCGTCTGAACGATATATGAAAATGAACCGTTCTCTATCCACACCGGCATTTGCTCCTGCTTGAAATTAGCCTTCGGATTGAAGAACATGGTAACATCTCCATCACAATTGCTGATAACTTCCTTGAAACCGAAACCGAGCGACATTGAGAAATCCTGTGAACACTCTATCTCTGACGGAACGAGCTTGGTAATAAAACGAGCACTGCCAGCAGCATTGTCGGTACTGACCTTTACCTTGCCGTCCTTGGAGATACTAAACGTATACCACTCTTCTCCAACCACACCAGCATCTCCAACCAGACTCTTTAGTAAACTGGTGTCGATGACCAACATATTCTTCTTGGAAAACTTTATCTCTTTCACATCATCATCATCATTCTTGAGACGAAAGATTCTCTTCTGGAAATCGGTTGTTTCAATTAGTTCAAGTCCTTGCGTGCTTTCTATCAAGTCATCACTCACAACAGCAAACTGACCTTGCTTACCTTTCTGGGTCAACGCAACATGCTTTCCGGTAAACTGCATTCTGGTCTTACTCTCGTAATCAAACCTTGAGAGGATTCCGGCAAACGTAGGCAACGCAGGTATTGTAATCCGTCCAGGTTTTTTAACTACTGCTTCTGCTTCTCCATAAAAACAAACGACACGTGTTCTGTTGACTCCCATGGCGCTGATCTTTCCGTCCGCAGCTTCGATAATACAATCTGGAACTAATCCGTTCAACGCCACCTTCGCCGCAAACTCTTTCAAATCTGCGTGGTTGACTATAACTGTAGCTTTGCTTCCCATACTAGACCCTCCTTTAGAACAGCCTGTTAAGACTCTTAGCTTCTCCTATGTCACATACTCCTGGTTGCAGACGTTCCTCAAGCTCTTTGAAGAACAAAATATTTACCTCATATCTCAACGCTAACGCGGCACTCCTCTCTTCTTCATCTTCATATCTGCCTAGCTTCTCGATGGTATATCTCTCTCCATCATCGAAATGCCTTTCTCCTAACTCATGGAAATACTTCTCAACAACCTTACGCACTCTAGGAGACCAATTACCTATGTACTCCTTTGTGTGCTTACTTGCTTCTGATACTGCTATGTGCGGTGTGTTTCCATAGTTCGTGTCCCAGAACTTATCTCTTATCAAGTCTTTCACCGGAACAAACACCAATCCATACGCCGCTCTCTTTTTCCACGTAGAGAAATCCACCGATCCCCATGGATGTTTCTTTAACATACCGAAACTACCCATTGCGAACCCGTGTACTTTTGTTTTCTCTTTCTCTGACACGGCAAAGAATTTCTCATTTCCATAAAGAGGCTTTCCTTTAAAAGAGTAGCCCACGTACCTATTACACTTGCACATCTCTCTCCACCTATTGAAACCTCGCTGCTTATGCCACACAGGAACGATGTCTCTACCGACTTGTTCTCTTAACTTCTCTGTCATTTTGTCAACAGTAGCAAGTCCTATGTATTCCTCAACATCGAGTTCGATTATCCTGGAGAACATGTAATGATATTCTTTTAGATATTTAATATATAGATCAAAGAACTCATCTATCTCTGAAAGATTACCTCTGCTGGTGTAGAAGCTATGTGTACCACTATCAAGCATTATATTAGCACCGTGCTTATGTGCTTCGACCAATGCTCGATGTGTTTTACTATCGTTTCCATTCCTATACGCCTTGTACAGGTAATAGAACGACACCAGCATATTCTTATGCCCGCACCGCATCATAGCTTCAATGGAGTACGGACAGTCAGTAACAAGATAAATCTTTTCCACGGACAATGCTATTCACCACAGTCCTTCTTTATTGCTTCAATGATATTGGGTAACGCTTCAATGCATCTTGAGGCGTAATGTGCAACAGCTATAGGATTATCTAATCTATCCTCAACCAGATTAACACAATCCGTGAGACTGTACCTTTTGTAGAGTAACTGCTTGTTGTTGCCAAGCAATTCAGGATGAGAAAAAGCATCTGGAACTACCGGCTGGCAACCGAAGTTACACGCCTCAATAACACAATAACCAAAATTCTCTTCCGCCGTGTTTGAAACCATTACCATAGACAGCACAAGAAGATTGTAATATTCTTTCTTTGATATTCCTTCATGTAGTTCAATAATGCCTAAATCAACCAGCTCCTGTGCGTAAGCTCGTAATTCATCATCTCCCCATTGTTTACGCGCTGTGCAAAATACCATATTAACATCAGGCCGGATCGCTTTTAACTCAATTGCTACCTGAAGAGAGTCAACAGGACACTTCTCTAGATCGGGGCGGTTAGGAAAAATAACCTGCTTAACTTTTGTATAACCATCCCCATCTAATTCATCCCATGCGTCTAATCCATCCCATGGATTACCCGACACCACGATCTTGTTTCTGTGCCACTCCACAGCCTCTGCTTCATCTTTAGCTCTACATCTAATAATCTTTCTCTTATGATAGTTAGAACCCACAAACACCTTGTCACAAATATTTATCCAACCTCTTTCAAATATCTGCGCGAACTCAGCGCACGGTTCCATGAAATCTCCTTTTGTATAGCTGGCAGCATGAAGGAATCCATATATCTTGACAGGTATCTTATTGAGTACGGAAAGGTATCGGATGCTCTCTATCCCCCAAAACTCCAGATCACTGACAAAGAATATATCACCTGGGTTAATCATCTTCTTGTAAAACATCTTTGCAATTCCGGCTAATTGTGTAGCTTTATAATGTAGTGTAGAGTTTATGTCCAAGAAGGTTCCAGTTTCAATATGATCGGTTAAAGGACAACCATTGATAACGCCGCCGTCATATCCTGCTGCTGAAAAAGCTGTAGGAATCCAACGTGCCCACTGAGCACTGTAGCGAGACTCTAAAGGTTCTATCGGAAGTAAAAAAACTTTTCTTTTATTATTCTGCATCATTATTTACTCCTCTTGCGTGCCGAGCACATCGTCTTTTCCACACTGAAGGTTTTGAAGGACTCTGAACGAAGTGTGTTTCCTGATAAGTTAATTCTTTCCCGCATACCTCACATTTGGCTATGGGGTAAGACAGATAATGGTGATCTGGATTTACACAGCCCTTATTCCCGCAGCTACTTCTCAGGCTAACTCCAAAAGGTATCGGTCCTTTTTCCTTTTTATACTCATTCTTTGCAATCCGGAAACCTGCTGAAAGTGGATAACCATCTTTGTCGTGATAAGACGTAGGACAGGTAATGCAATCGTCAGATTCTCTTTTAGGTGTAAAACGTAGTTTACGCCGAATAGGAATAGGCTGAGATTTTATCTCTTTAATTATCGCAGCAAGACTCTTTCCTCTTTTCTTCTCTATAAGTATCCTTTCTATAAAAGCTATATCATTCAAGGTGAAGAACATCTTATTATGATTTCCGCGAGGAAGGTCTGGAAAATGTAAACCAAGTTTATGCGTAAGCTGATACACTAACGCCTTAGTTATTCTGAACGACCGGGTAACTTGGTTTACATTCCATCCTTGTATAATTTCTTTTCTTTTCATTTAATTCATCCTTTCTTTTTAGGTAAAAATGTCAAGCGGGCAAAATTTCTGGTGGGACGCTTAGAATCATTAAAACTGTCGAGGAAGTAAAGCTTGAAAAGGTGCACCGCTCTTAAATTATTCCCATTTGTTTATTTATTTATTAATAATGAGTCGCCCACCGCTCTTAGGAGTGGGTTCCTTAAACCGATTATTAAACCCACAAAGACCAAAGTGAGCAATCATACTATCAACGCTCCGTTCTCACCATCTTCCAAAACCTCAACTTTAATTTCTCTGCGAGGAAACCTTTGAATATACCATCTTCTTATCAATAATGCTATATCTTCACAGGAGGACGAAGGAGCCATTGTATGGAGCAGTCCTTCTAATTTAGTGGTAAGGTTACGCTTCTCCTCCAGGTACTCTATATCCCTGTCAATCCCATTGCTCTGTTCGATTCTTACAGTGACATGGAACACGTGTCTGTGGAGATCCTTTAGATAATAGAATCTACCACGAGCTTCAGGATATTGGTGACAGCCTTCCGCAGAGGTTTTAATTGTGGCAAAGGTTTTATAATCATATTTCGTTATTCCTTCAAACAGATAGTACTTGGCATTATTATTCCACAGTGCACGTTGTGATGGGTAAATACTGTCCAACGCGCATTTCTTAATACCTGCGGCATCTTCTGTCAACACCTTCATGTCAGTCCTGTTCATTTCTACCGAGTAGTACCTAATATCCTCAACAGGCGCACCACGAAGGATACTATAAACATACTGATGCAACGGATGATAGTCAGTAGGTGCCGGAATTAAAAGAGTGCTTGCTGGATAAATAACCTGTGCTAATGCCATAGCAACTTGTGCTGGTGTACCTCTATCCTCGTAAATAAACACAGGAGTAAATCCGTACTTTTCAGCACACTTGTACGCCTCTGAACCGCGCATTCCTTTGTGGTCAAAAAAGTAAATAACCTTATCGACCTTTCTGGAATCGAGCAATGTAAAACAACCAATGAGTTCATCATCTGGATGTGGTGCAGCGATAACTATTTCTTTTCGCATAATTTCAAAAACTCCGATTTCACTTCAGGCTGTTCAAAAGATCCTCTGACAGCAGATGTCACCATTTCCGAATGAGCATTCTTTACTCCACGCATCGACATGCACATATGACGAGCTGTTACTTTTACCATCACTCCATGTGGTTTGATTATCCTGTAGAAATTATCAGCGATTTGAGAGGTCATATTCTCCTGAATCTGTAATCTCCTTGCAAAGACCTCCACCAACCTAACTAACTTTGAGATTCCCACTACAATCCCATTCGGTATGTAGCCTATGTCAACTGTACCAGTGAATGGTAAGGCGTGATGCTCACAAATCGAAGCAAAGGCTATTTCTCTAACCACAACCATTTCATTACAGTCGCTCTTGAATGTAGCTGATAAAACTTCCTCTGGTTCTTGGTTATATCCGGCCAATAGTTCATGCATCATCTTGGTTACTCTCTTTGGTGTGTCAACCAATCCTTCTCTATTTGGATCTTCACCAATATGAATTAAAAGCTCTCGTACCATGTCCTCAATTATTTTATCCCTATTAGCTTGTGGGTCTGTAATGATAGTCTCCACCATGGTCTCTCCTTTACTATATTAACTACTTCTTGCACGTTATCCATTCCATCACATGGCTGTAGAAAAAGCCACGGAGAATCATCATCACATCCATAGACCTCTTCAAGGTGTTGCATGATTCTCACATCTCCAGTGTAAACCAATTTAATTTCATCTACACATTTGTAGTCTCGGTGAATTTCTTTTGGACTATAAGTTATCCATAAATTATTAAGAGCAACTAACCGATCCATTTCCTGATAGACAGGCAGTAAATCTCCGTTTGTTTCAATGTGGATTGTCTTATGGAAATCTCGTTGAGTAAATTCCTTTATCAATGGTCGGAGGTCTTGTAAAAATGGCTCTCCTCCGGTGATGACAATGTGTTTACAAATAGGAGGAGCTAATTGTATAGTATTGTGTACTAAGTTACTCGCGTTAAATCTAAACCATTCCTCATACTCAGCGTCACAAAATCCACATTTTCTGTTGCAATTCGCCATTCTTATAAAAACAGCGGGAGTCCCAGTCCAGTGTCCTTCTCCTTGGATTGAGTAAAAGATTGAGTTAATCTTGTAGTCCATCTTTACACCTCCTCATTCTTCTTCAGTTCTTCAAACAGGTATCCCATGACATTGAACATCAGAGCGCAGAGAACTTCTTGCTTATCAGGTATATCCTCACCTTCTGTGACTACAAATGGAACTCCACGATGCAGACACCAGAAGGCTAAGAAATGTCTCCACATGGATTTCATGTACTGCTCTTTTGGTATTCCTTTCATCCAGTTATCTCCTTCTCGTCGTTCACCGTCTTTCTGTGTTTGGTGCTTCTTCATATACTCTCCATACCTCACCAAAACAGCAGGAGAGAGATAAGCCTCATAGTCTGGTTTAAGAATGTCACTATCTCTTGTTGCTCCTGTTTCAAATACTCGTATCTTACTCACAACCACGTCACCGTTACCTTATTATTGCTTGACTCCCACAATTCTACTACCTCCGCCTTTGGTACTCTGAGCAATATAGACCGTGCGATGTTTTCCGCTGTGGGATTAAGGAACAGGTCATTGAGCATTCCATGGTCAAGCTCTCCTTCGATCAAATCCTTTATCGTACCGAAGTCAACCAATACTCCATCCTTCAATTCCTCTTCCGTTCCTTTGCATGTCACTCTATATCTCCATGAATGTCCATGCAGAGCTTTACATTTGCCTTTATGTTTAGGTAGCTGATGAGCTGCATGGAACGTACCTTCTTTTTCTATTCGGATATTGATTTGAGCGGGTCTCTTACCTGGGATATGATGAAAGGCATCTTCATCTATAATCTCCTCTGCTTCTTCTTTCAATTCATTAAATTCAAGTGCTGATGACCTTAAATCTGTATCATCCTCTTCCTTCTCTCCAGCATCTTCGTATAACGGCTGCTTCAAGGTAATAAAGCGGTAGCCATATTCCATATTTTCATTCTCGGCGTGTCTTATAGCCTCTGCTGCGGACGAAACCATAAATAGCGGACCATCATTATATTTGTCTCTCAATTCGTTATCGTCAACTTCCTTATAAAGCGATCCCGCGTATCCACGATATTTTCCATCTAGATCAGCAAAAATGATTATCTCATTGTCTGCTCTCATCTTCTTCTCCTCCTTTGCAAGTTCAGCGTCATCTATTACAAATCTAGTACCATATTCTGTACACTCCTCAGCGGCACGATCAACTGCTTCGTCTGCCGTCCGGACAACAAATAACGGTTCCTCCTTATCTACAATTTCATCATCTGTCAATTCCGCAGATATAAAATTGTGGTATCCTCTGAACTTACCATCCTCATCTTGGAAAATAACTATCTCGTTATCAGCACTCATTTCTTTTCTTCCTCTACAGACCACGAATCGCCTTGTACAGCCGTCCATATCACACCGTTGATTTCCTTTGTCCAAGAGAGAATATCTGAATAGATGTATCGCAGCGCACCTTCTACCATCCGCTTCTGCACTTCGTTGCAGCAGAAAAAGGTATCTACCGAACTCTCTTCTATCTGGCGTACAATATCCATAGGAGTAACGTTCTTATCAAAGAATATGTTCTTTCCTTCAACCTGTTCCTCTGCCAACGCATCCTGCGCTTTACCGTAAAACTCCTCTGTGCTCATTTCATTCATCCTCTGCACCTCACCTTTTCTAGTATTGTGTTTACACACAATCCTATAGAGTGGCCCATAGCTTATACACGTTCATGCGGGATTCCCTTAACAAAAACACTGGGCTTTTTTACTTTTCAAACGCATCCAGCCTCGCATGCACACATACACACGCACACACGTTTTAAACTTATTGACACTCCCCATGAATAAATTCAACTCCACCGTTGGTTCCTCAAGGCAAAAAATAAAGTAAAATATTTACCTGTCCCACCGAACCTTTAACTGGCATGGGTCACTCTACAATATTATGAGCGAGAAGATAACAATAAAAATTTATCCAGTCAAGAGTCAACTTGTAGGTGAATTACCGAGAGCTGTAGTCCACCAGCTAAACGCTGCGCTCACTATTGCTCCTACTAATTATTTCATTGTCAAGCAAGCAAGACAGCGATCCAATGGAAAATACGATGGATCTGTCAAGTTCTTTTCGGTAATAACACAGAAGTTTCCTACCGGACTTCTCCACTACGTTCTCGATATACTCAAGAAGGCCAATATTCAATATGAATTAACGGCTGGTCAAACATTCAACAAAATCAAGCCGGTTATCAGTACATCAGAAATAGACTTCAGACAGGATTCTAAATGTATCCTAAGACCTATCCAGTTACGAGTCCTCCAGCAATTTATCAAACATCGCTCCGGTATCCTATGGTGTGCCACAAACTTCGGTAAGACATATACAGCGGCTTTGCTCCTGTCGATGTTGGATTATCCAAAGACTCTTTTTGTTGTCCACAGAACGAACTTGATGAGCCAAACAAAAAAGGTATTTGAAAATGAACTTTTGAAAAGACACAAGATCGGAACTATCGGTGGTGGTGAATATAAACCGGAGAATATAACCGTAGCTACAGCACAAACTCTCTGGTCCTCAATAAAACCATTCCGAAAGATAAACAAGAAAAAGAAAGAGTCAAAGAGAAAATACCTCAAGGCTAAACTACAACACGATATTAGAAAGATGTTAGTAAAAAATTACTTAGCAACAGTAGAACTTCTTATCCTTGATGAATGTCATGTTGCTTCTTCTGATTCCTGGTACAAGGTAGCCAGTCAATGTACAAATGCTTGGTACAGATACGGAATGAGCGGAACTCCGGTTACTGATTTACTGGAGAGGAATATGCGGTTGGTTGGAATGACCGGACAGGTTATAGCCAAGGTATCTAATGAAACACTAATCTCTCTTGGTTACTCAGCTAGACCCACAGTCTACATAGTTCCTGTTTCTGGCTTGAGCAGAGTAGGTAATTGGAAAAAAGCTTATGACCAGCATACGGTAGGAGATTGTAAGCTATCTATATTGATAGAGAAAATATGCTCCATATGCAGGAGGAAAAGCAAGAAGGTGCTGCTGTATACCTCTTGGATAGAGCAGGGAAAGTACTTGAGTGGGAAACGCATGGGAAACAGCTTCTTTATCCATGGCGATACTCCTCAATCCAAGAGAGAAGAAATATTAGATCAATTTGATAGTGGAGACCTTGATACATTGATAGCGTCCAGAGTACTCTATGAGGGCGCAGACATACAGAACGTAAACGTAATGGTAAACGCAGCCGGAATGAAGGCGTGGTGGACTTTGCTTCAGCAGGTAGGTAGAGGACTCAGGAAAAAACCTGACGGCGAGGCAAATGTGGTGGATATTATCGACTTTTACCTAGGGGATGGTGGCGGGTATCTCGAAAGACACAGCAAGGCACGATTGCAAGCGTACAAAGATGAAGGCTTTGAGATACGTGTCGTGAGGAGCTTAAAAGAGATAGGGGCGTAACTTATGAAGAGCACAAAATTGAAACATAAAGATATTGTTGTTTACCTACCAAGAAAAGAAGCGGAAGAACTGTACTATGCTACAATGGAGTTCACAAGGTCACAGCTAGTTGCGAAAGGTGAAATTCAATTTCGTGTTTCTTTGTTTCTATCTCCGTTTAGTACAATTACCTTTGCACATATTAAACAATCAGGTGGAGAAAAATGGTTGTTCACTAATATGCACACCTGTTTGGTAGAGCCAGAAGTTTCTAAGAAAGTTGTGCATGAGCTATTTTGTAGAGTAGCATCTAGGTTTACTGGAGCACCGTTTCTTACAACTATGTTCCAGCCAAGAGTAATTGTAATAAAGGAAGATCGAGGTATCCAGATGAAAACCGAAAAATTTGAAGTAGAAAAGACAGAGCAAGGAAAGTTAGTCTGTCCAAGGTGCCTCCGTCATTGCACCTATCTCATAGCACAAAGCCAAAAGATTCTGTGTTATCATTGTTTGACAACAGAAAATGTTCTTCTAAACGAGCATAACCTGAGCGACATATTAGCTGGAAGGAAAGTCTTATGAACCAGATCGAATTTCTTGAACTCGTAATAAATATTCTCAAAAAGAAACAAAAACAATATGGTAGCGCCGAGGAGTCTTTCACCAAGATAGCTTCGCTTATCTCAACATATAAAGGCATAGAGATTACGAAGGAGGATTGGTGTGTCTTTAATGTGTTGGAAAAGGTAGTCAGAATGGAACAGGCCGTGAAAGAAGGCTCTGAATTAAAGATAGACACACCTGTAGATATAGTTGGATACACAGCCATTCTGGTTGAGTTCCTTACAAATACAAAGCAAAAACCAAAGAAGAAGAAAAGGAAATTAAACAAC
>Ga0222667_1000579_pt1 | contig 15468 bp, 25 predicted proteins | sample AntAcemetagen657_FD_179854 | JGI IMG/M metagenome (GOLD analysis project Ga0222667, IMG submission 179854) | Saline water microbial communities from Ace Lake, Antarctica - #657 | ecosystem: Environmental > Aquatic > Non-marine Saline and Alkaline > Saline | place: Antarctica: Ace Lake... | reverse complement strand
AAACTATATTTGATTCTATAAATCACAGATTAGATACTTTAAATGATAGTGGTTCTTATAATTATACTCCTGTACCTATGGAAGTATTTATTGGATTTAATTCACCAAATGAGGGGGTATCAATAAATGATATGAAATTAGAAAAAATTGAATATTGTGTATTTTCTGGTGTAACTCAAGATAGTGGAGTAACACAATTTCAACAACAATTTATATTAACAGGTAATACAATAACTTATGTGACAAATGATTATTTATTTAATATTACAAGTTATGGATTTGAAGTTGATCAATTAATTACTATTGGTATAGTAGATAATAGTTTAACAGGTCAAACTTTACATGAAGATTATACCATATATAAAATTAAAGATATAACATCGAAGATTATTTATATAGATAGAAATTATTCTGATAATTTAATTCCGTTTAATACATTAAATCAAAGTGGTAAAACATTTACATTTACATTAGAAACCCAACCAAAAGAACTATTAAGATGTAAAATATATGGTCAAACTGAAATTGAAGACGAAAGAATAGATATTAATCTTAGAAATTTGGGTATAGATATTTTTAAAGAAGCAGAATTTATATTCAAAGAGTCTGATATACAAGAACATTCTGTAGATTATTCTAGATTGAATAGAAAAAGAAAAGAAATGTTGACTATATATAATCAAATTTTTGATTATGTCGGTTCTTATAAGGCACTTATACATTCAATTGATTATTTTGGATATAATGATTTAAAATTGTATGAATATTATAAAAATATTAAAACCGATTCACCATTATATGGTAAATTACAAAAACTTTTAATACCCGATATATTTGATAATAGTATAGAAGGTTGGAATACAAGTGATTATATAGAAAACAAATATGATAAAGGTTATTATAAAAAAACTAATCTATTTAATTTAACATATAGAATAACAGATGTTTATGGTAATTATAGTTTACAATATTCATTAGATGATGTGCAAATTAAATTAATGTCATTAGTTAAATGGTTGAGAAAAAATGTTATACCATTATCATCTAATATAAGAGATATAACGGGAATTGTAGACACTACTCATAATATAACATTAAGACACGATTCATCAGTGTGGGCAACTAAATCTATAATAGATCAAGAGGTTGTTAGTGTTAATTTTCATTATTCAGCTACAAGGGTAAATGAAGGAAATTATTTATTTACTACAAATTTTTATGTTGTAAGTGGTAGTACTGAGCCAGAATATTTTACTGTGAAAATAAAAACATATAGTTTAGATTTAACCAATAATGAATTAATACCACAACAAAATATATTATTAAATAAAACGGATTATGATCCATATTCATTTAATATGAATTATGACGTTGATCCATATATATCAATAGAAGTAACAACATTTAATGGATATGGTGTTGGATATTCAAATTCAAAAATGTTCAAATATGATGAAAGTAAAAATTATTATTTGGTGAATTCCAATTTTCAAGATGCATCTCCATTGTATGTAGATGACGGATATGGGTATTATATTATTGATAATGGTAGATTTTATATTATAAAATATTAATAAAACAAATGGAAAACGATATTATATTAGATGGAATTATTTTATATACTACTAAAGATAAATTAAAATGGAAAGTATTTAATGAATATGAATTAGTTAGTGAATATATGACAACATTACCAATTAGTAATTCTAAAGAAATTCAAATTAGATTTTTTTGTAATTATAAAAATATGAATGTATCTGGGATTGATATATCAATTTTCATAAAAAATGAAAATAGAATTTCTTCTTTTAAATATATATCTTATAGTGATTTTTCTTTTAATAATAGATTTAAAGAATTATCTGATTTGATTAATAAGAAATTAAAAAGGATAATTTAAATAATATCATTGAATACATTATTTCTAATTAATAATGCCAATAATGATGGTTCTCTTGCAACCTCATTGTGTTTTCTTTTAAATCCTAAATCAAATGATTTTTTTATCGAAAATATATAAATAAAATGATTTTTAATCAAATCATATATTTTTGAACATTGATCTTCATCATTTAAAAATTTGGCACATTTATATGCTTCTGATAAATCTTCGAGATGTCTTTCTCCAGTTATAAAGGCTGCTAATTCTTTAAATTTTGATCCACCAATATATAAATCTATTGCTTTTTGATAATGTCCTTTTATTTGATATATTTTTCCTATACCATGAATTGTGGATAATTTAAATCTATTAACATGTGATAGTGGAACTATGAAATTCATTGCTATTGGTGCTTTCTTTGGCCCTACAGAGTCTTCTTTGTTCTAATCCAAAATAACATCCATCAATATCATCCAATTTATCAAATAAGGAATTTATTTCATCTTGAAACCATATATCCACATCAAAATGTACAAATTTATAATCATCATCATATTCTTCTAATATGGGAATCATATCTACATTTCTATAATTAGAAATTGTTTGTTTATTTCTATTTGGCAATTTAACAATTTTAGTATTTTCTAAATATTTTAGATTATCTATAATACTTTGATCTACTTCATAATCTCCAATTAAAATTTCCCCATTATATTGTCCTAATGTTCTAATACTAAAAATCCAATCATAAAATAAATCAATATATTTTTGATTTCCTGTAAATAATGTTGTATATATTAATGTTTTTTTCAAATGAATTTATGTTTTTACATATATAGTAATCAAATACTATATGGTTTAAAATTTTTATTTTATGATATTTTTTTATATATTTATCAAAAATAGAATAAATGAAAAGATTTTACATAGGAAATGATAAACAAAGAGCAAAATTTTTAGATTTAAAGTATTCATTTGAACATTTTAAATTAGATAGGAATAGTAAAAATTTAATTACCAGGATTTGCAATGATATTCTCAAATATGGAGAACCAACGATATTAATATCTGAAGGTATAATGGGATATTATACATATTATGCAACTGGATTAATTGATAATGGTACATCAATTGTTATAAATCCAATTTTTTATACAAAAAAGGGTGAATTAGTTGCTCCATCATCAGATATTATACACAAAGGTATAAGTAAAAATATAGTTATTTTACATAAGGATTTACCTTTTTTAAAAAACACCATTAATCTTTTGGAATCAAATGGTAGTACTTATGAAATTGTTGATAATACTACAAATTCTGTAGTTAGTGATATAATTGGTAGATATATTAAAACAATTAAGAAAAAAAGTAAATTGTGGTCAAAATATTGATAAAACCATAACATGGTTTCAATGTCATTAGAATTATCTATTGAGGAATCTTTCAATATTTTGACATAGTGGAGATTTTCCATAAATATTTTCATTAACATCTTGACAATTAAATCCAACTCCTTGATAATATCTTAATACAATATTTTCATTAATTTTAAATCCAGAATTAGATAATAAAAATTCTAATGATTCTTCATCATAATTATTATTCATATATGTGATACTGTCACTAACATTTTTATCTAAATCTCTATCAATTAATTTTTGTAATTTTTCCTTTATCATATTAATTTACATTTTTTATATGAATTCCACTATCTACCAACCATTGAAATTCAGAATATATTCCTTTTATAATATCTTGAGTATCTGTATCTTCTAAAATTTGATTATTTACTGTAATTATTAATTGATAATTTTTATTATCAATTTTTTTTATATCTTTTAAAATTATACTTTTTATCCAACCAAATTCATTATTAATTGCATCATTAATATTACTTTGTCCTGATATTTTTAATAAATATTCTTTATCAATTTCACATTCAACAGTGTAGTTATTATCAGTATTTTCATTTAGATAATTATTATATTTCTTTAACATTTTGGTAGAATAGTTTTTTATGTATATATTAAATAATATATATAGAATAAATTATAATGTTTTTGTAAAATGGCAGAAATTATAGAAGTACCATCAGGTGAGATAATTGAAGTTAGAGATGAACAATTAAAAGGTTTGAAAGAACAAGGAATAGTTACTTATGTTACATCATATAATAATAGTATAGTAAATGGATATGTGTTTTATGCTCCATATAGACAAGATATTTATAATTATTTAGATAGAACTATAAATTTTGAAGAATATTTAAAACGTAATAAGTAATATAATGGATAAAATAGATATAATAGGATTACCATCAGGATTTATAATTGCGGTTACTACAAACCAATTAAACTATCTTAAGAAGGATTATTTAGTGTATAAAGTGAAAAATTATAAGGGAATTAAATTAGATGAGTATTGTTATATGGATTCTAAAATTCAAGAAGTTAAATCAAAAGCATTAGAACAAATTCTAGATGAAATAACTGATGATAATAATGATAATGATGGTGAATATGATGAAGAATATTTCTAGTTTTGCAATTATATGGCGACCAGATTTATATAATAGATCATACAAGATCATGATATATTTATAATTATATTATATAATTTTATAGACAAAACTTATCTTTTAAACTATATATCCTTAAATGAAATTTTTTAAATGACGTTTAAAGATAAAAAGATTTTAATTCTAATATCCCATCCTGATGATGAAATTATCTTCTGTTGGCCTATCTTTCAAGATAAATCTATAGAAAAAACAGTATTAACAATATCGTCTGATATATACAATTCAGATTTTTCTAATAGATTAGTTCCTTTAAAATCAATTTGTGATAATAATAACACTAAATTAATATCATTAAATTATGAAAGTGATTTTTATAGGTTAGAAGGGTGGACTAAAACATCTTATAAACAATTACATTATTTTGTGAAAAAAAGATTAGGTGAATTAGATTATGATTATTTAATGACACACAATCCTTATGGTGAATATGGTCATCCTGATCATGTTTTAACATTTAATTTATCTTTATTGTATAGTAAATCTCCAATTTTATTTACAGATATAATATCTAAGGATCCAGATAATTGGGGATTTGGTGTTGCTGAAAATTTGAAAAGGATTTATTATAACGATAAGGTTGGAGATTATACTTTAGATGAAGAACTTTTTAATTACTGTAAAGGTGAATATATTAAAAATAATTCATGGACATGGGGATTTCCTGTAATTAAAAAATGTGGATTATATAAAATATGAAAATAGTTCAATTGAGTCCAGGTATAATAGAAATCCCACCTAAAGGTTGGGGTGCTATAGAAGAAGTTATATGGAATTATAAATTAGAATTAGAAAAATTTGGATATGAAGTTGAATTGTTAGATTATCATGGATTTATAAAAAAATATGAAGATGAAGGTAAATTTTTCGATGTTGTTCATATCCATGTTACAGATCAGTCTACATATTTTATAAAAAACAATATACCATACTATTTTACATTACACGATATTCATACTTTTTTGTATTCAAAAAACACTAAAAATTATTTACTAACATCTGTAGCTATAAATCATTCCATGTTATCATTTTCACCTTCTATGTTTTTGATTAGTCATTTCAGTGAAAGTAAAAATAAAATGATTTATTTACAACATGGATTTAGTGAAGTATTTAAACCTTTAGAAAAAAGTATGGATGGTATAAAGTTATTGTCAGTATCAAAGAATACTTCAATTTGTGGAAATGAAGATAACAAGGGTTATATAATATCTGATAAAATTGCAAAGGAATTAAATTTGGAAATTACTTTTGTAGGTGATAATCAAGAATTTTTTGATAAATCAGAACATGATTTTACATCAAACAATATTTGTAGAAATGTAACTAAGATGGAGTTAGTTGAAGAATTTTATGGTAAAAATCATATATTGCTTCATATGTCTAAAGTCGAAAGTGGTCAACCATGTTTGGTTATATCGGAAGCTATGGGATGTGGGTTGCCAATTGTTGCGACACATATGGATGATATTAGTATAGATGGAATAGAGTTTGTTGAACACACAGTAGAATCAGGTGTAAAAGGTGTTAAAAAAATAATAAACAATTATAATAAATATAGAAATGATATTATAAAATCTTCACAAAAATACACATGGAAATCTATAGTGTCTGTTTTAAAGATGCATTATAGTAATAATTTTTATAAAATGAGATTTGTTTATAAAAAACACGAAGTAGATTCAGATGGGATACCTTACAATTCTATTCTAATTACTGAAGAAGACAATTTATTAAAAGTAAGTATTTCTGAGTTTGATACTACATATAATATTAAATTTAAAGATATTGATTATAATATTATTCACGAATCAAATATATTAAATGGTAATTGGTGTGGGTGTTTTATAAATAATCATAAATCTATTTTTGTTGAGATAGATAGAAAAGATTATTGTTCCACATTTATAGTAAAATGTGATTTGGGTTAATTAACCTCAACAATTATATATATACTGTTAAATAAAATTAAGTAATGGTATATGTAGGAATAGACATTTCAGTTAATTCGACAGCAGTTTCAGTTTATGATAAAGATTATAAATTTTATAATTATACAACAAAGAAATCCAATTATGTTTGGATAAAAAAAACTAGTGATATAATTGATTATAGGTTTTTTACTTTTGGTTATAAAGAAATAGATGATTTTTCCGATAAATTAGTTTCCAAAGTAAAAGATTACGATAGTTATTCAGATTTAATTATTAATGACATAAAGAGTCATGGTGATAAATTTGTAATAGGTATTGAAGGATATAACTACGGATTAAAAACAACTGACTCTATTATTGATATATCAGAGTTAAGTAGTATAATTAAGATGAAATTAGTAAAGAACTTTCCTGACTCTCATATTATTATAATGCCACCTAAGACTGTAAAGATAAAATCTTGTAAGATGGTATATAAGTTGCTTGATGGTCAAAAGGTTGTTAGAAACGATAAGGGTGTTGCTGGTGGGAGTTTTGATAAACATGATATGATGACTGCTCTTATTGATAGTAATATAGAAAATAAAGTAAAAGATTTCCTAATAGAAAATAAAGATACTATTTTAAATATGAAATCTATTCCCAAACCCTGGGACGATATAATTGATGCCCAATTTATTATGGAAATTATAAAGATGGATTTTGATTTATAAATTAATTAATTTTTCAAATTCATTGTATTTTTTATCTATAATAAAAATAAATTTATATCCTTTTTCAATACATGATTTTCTTTTTGATAAATTTTTATTTAATTCTTTATTATATGTATAATTACTTTTAATTTCTATTATTAAATTTAGGTGTTTGTAATAAAAATCTGGATGATAATATTTATTTTTATTTTCATATAAATATGGAATTGGTTTAATTTTATTTAGTGTTATTTTATCAAAATAAATATCTAAAAAATCTTTCTCATAACTACCTTGATAAAATATATTTTTATATTTGTGTAATCTATAAGATGATTTTTGGTGTTTTGTGAATATATCAATATTTTGCATTGGGTGTTCAACTCCATAATTTTTTATAGATGTTTCACATTTTTTCTTTTTTATTGTTTCTAATTGTGATGGATTTTCTACACCGTATTTTTTCATACAAGTATTTAAAGATTGAACTCTATTATTGAAGTTTTCATCACCATATTTAGATATTTTAGTATTTTTGATATTTTCAACCAATTCTTTTGATTGTAAGACATATTCGACACCATAATTTTTCAACATAGTTTTCTTTTTTTGTTCTTTGATAATTTTTGATTGTGATGGGTTTTCAAATCCATAATTCTTCAATGTTGTTAGTTTTTTCTTATTTTTGATATTGATACATTGAGATGCATTATCTACTCCGTATCTTTCTATTGTGGTTTTTATTCTTTTAAATTTTGAACATTTTCTACATGTATAAACTCCATATTTTTCTTTATTCATATTATATTTTTGTAAATATATTTTATTTTCTTTTTCACATATATCACATTTTACATTAACTTTTACACCTGTACCAAATTGCAAATCTTTAACATCAATAATAATTGAGTCTCCTTTTTTAAATTCATAACCTTTTGTTTTATAATATGTAAAGTTAGTTGATGATATTTTCAATAATACATTTTTATCTATAATCACAATATAAACATATCTTTTTCTATTAGATTATTATCTTTCATATCTTTATATATTAAATATTCTACATATTTAGATTTATTTTCAAAATTTTCAGATAAGAATTCTATGAGTTCTGGAATCAGAGTTATTGTTACTTTTTCTTTTGTTATTTTCTTTTTCATTTTGTTTTCTTTTTATTAGTATATATAAAATAAAAAATACCATATTTTTCCATTTTAGAACATGATTTATAAATATATAAGAATAAATTGGATAATATGATAGGAAGACCTAAGATTAAAGATAAGAAAAAGAATTTATCATTATCATTGAATATTGAATTAGTAAAGATATTAGATAAATATTTAGAAGATAAAAATATTAATAAATCTAAATATGTAGAATATCTTATTAAAAAGGATATGAATAAATCAAATAAAGAATTTAATATATAGATATATGAAAAAATTTGAAGAATTTATAAATGAAAGTAAAGAAAAGGACACATTAGTTATATCTGGTTTTCCAGGTATAGGTAAATCACATTTTTTTAGAAAGAATGAAAAACAAGGTAAGATAGTATTGGATTCTGATTCAAGTTTATTTAGTTGGGTTAAGGATAAGGATGGTAATAATACTAAAGAACGAAATCCATATTTTCCTGGTAATTATATTAATCATATAAAGAAGAATATTGGGGATGCTGATATAATATTAGTTTCATCACATAAAATTGTAAGGGATGCCCTTGTTGAAAATGATATACCATTTACACTTGTTTATCCATCAAGAAGTATAAAAGAAGAATATTTACAAAGATATATAGATAGAGGAAGTGATAATCCATTTATTAAATTATTAGATAATAATTGGGATAATTTTTTAGATGAAATGGAACAACAAGAAGGTTGTGAAAAAATAGAATTAGAAGAAGGTAAGTATTTAAGTGATTACTTATAATGTATCCTATGAAAAAGAAATTGGTAAATATATTAGAAGAAAGAATATCATTACTTAAAAAACATTTTAATAAATAAATGAGAAGAAGTGAAGATTATAAAAATTTCAATAAGCATAAACCTGAAAAGGTAAAGGGAGAATTTTATACTATAAGAAATATGGTTAAAGAAAGTAAAATACCTAAAAATAAAAGGAAATATAATAGTAGAGGTAATGTTATTAATGAAGCTGCAGATTTAGATGCTTCTCTAATAAAAGGATTACCTGTTAATCAAAGAGTAAATTTTGATCAGGGTTTAATGGTTAAAGCAATTCAAAATGGATTAGTTATAATGATTAATTACAATGGTGATAAAGATAATTGGAAAGGTGGAAGAGAAAGAGTTATATATCCTATGGTTATTGGTGTTAATAGAAACACTGGTAATATGTTGATAAGAGGATGGCATTTAACAGGTTGGTCTGTATCTAAAAAGAGAAATGTTGCAAAAGAATGGAGATTATTTAAATCTAAAAATATTAAATCAATGATGTTTACAGGTGACTTTTATAGATTAATACCAAAAGGTTATAAGATGAATGATAGAGTGATGACTGAAAGATTAATTAAGTCTGCAGATTTCAATGAAATTAGAAGAAATCAAGATGCTTTGGTTAAGTCAGGTAAATTAGAAAATATGGATAAACAAACAATAGGTAAAGAAGAATTAGGTGGAATAGTTAAATTGGATGCAAGAACAACGGATACAATATTTAATTTATCATTACCATTTGATAATGAATATACCGCTGATTATGAAAAGAAAACAGAAGACATGAAGATGACTTTTATGAAAAATATAAATAAAAATGAACATGTTGCTATTGTGGGTGCTTTAGGTACAGTTAATAGAACAGTTAAACTTTATGATGGTAAAGAATTTATTGGAAATTTTAAAGTAAGAAAATCTGTAAAAGGTAGAGATATAAAAACCACAAGAAATATTGATGGAAAAACCGAATTTCCATTATATACTTTTAATGAAGTATTAAAATAAAATTTAAAACTATGATTAAAAAATTTAATGAATTAAGGGAATGGGACCCAGATAAAAGAAAAACACACTTTGTAGAAAATCCATTAGGTACTGTTGGACAATTAATTGAAAAATTAAAACAATATGATCCAGATACAAAAGTAGCAATTAATGTTGCTGAAGAACCATCAGAAATAATTGATATTCAAGAAAGAAAGGCTAAAAATTGCACTGGAAGAGGTGATAGTTTAGTTTTTACTGCGGATTTTGATCCAGAAGATGATGTTATCCTTATTGGAGGAAACCAGTATTAAAATAATAGTTAAAATTATGAAAATTAAAAAATTTAATGGAATTTTTGTGTCAAAATAATAGTTAAAATTATGATTAAAAAATTTAATAGATTTCTAAACGAAGATGTAAATTTCGATAGTAAATATCATGCTTTATCTTATGATGGTGATAATTTTAATGATATATATTTTGATGATTTTAATGAATTGATAAATATGATGGATGTATCTGATAATGATTGGAATAATGAATTTCTCGATAAGATTAAACAATTTGATGAAAAAGGACAACCATTTATATTTATAATTAGTCCATATCATTTGATTTTAAACGGTAAAAGATTTTTAGAATTATGTTATCATAGTAATCGAACACCATTAACTAAAGAAGAAGTGATTGATTATTATAATATTGAAATTGAAAAAGCTGAAATCATTAAAAATAATAATTAATTATGAAAAAATTTAAAAAATTTATAAATGAATCGGATGATTTTGACGATTTTGATTTTGATGATTTTGATTTTGATGATGAATTTGATTGGGATGAAGAAGAAAAAGTATATTCATTTACATGTGATTTGGGTAAATATAGTATATTAAAATCAAATGTGATTAATAAACCACCTAATAAATGGACAGCATTAAAGAAATATGATTTAAGTAGTGACAAATTACCATATATAATAGAGATGAATGTATGTGGATTACATGGTTCTGATGCTCCTATGGAATTTTCTAGATTTTTAATAGATAATTTGGTAGTTGAATGTCTTAATGATAGTGAATGTATAGGATTTAATTATCATAAAAAAAGAAAAAGACATTTAAATAGTGGAGAATTTATTACAAATAAAAAAATAAATAAATTGATACCTGTTTACAAAAGGGCATATGAATGGGAATATGATGATGAATTTCCTTTTAAACATGTAAAAGAATCACACCAAAGTATTAGAGTTTATAGAGAAGATTGGAAAAAATTTGTAGATATGTTATCTAATGGAAAATGGGGTCAACGTAAGGTTGGTAAATATGTTAAAAGTAAAAAACCTTTGTGGTGTGCTCACCATAACTGGGATGAAGTTACATATGATGATTTTGAAAATTATTATGATGATAGAGATTATATATATGTTTATGGGTTTTCTGGTTGTTTAATACCTCATTCCGATAATACTAAAAAATATCGTTATAGTAAGTATTATGTGGACTTTAAAGATATTTTAAACCACAAGGCTACGTATAAAAAATATTGATAAATAATGTTTGAATTTCTAAACGAAATGATAAATAAAAAAAGGAAAGTAAAAAGAACAAAATTACATTTATCAGAAAATTTTCTTAAATTTGTATTAAATAATAGGATTAAGGCATCTGATTTATTGATGGATTTTAAAGATGAATGTGAAATTTGTTATGTTGATATATCTAAAAATAATGGGTATGTTAAGATAATGCCAGCATCTAAATATTTACATATTCTTAAGAAGAATAAAATAGATGGGATGGAAAATGAATTTTTAAAGTATTATAATAATAAAGAAAATGATATTAAAGAATTAGAACAGAGTATTCAAGAAATGAGAATTGGTAGATTTATAAATAATATTTTAGAAATTGAACCATATGATGTAGAAACTTTTGTAATAAGATATAAATATTTCCAAGAAAATACCTGAAAAAGTGGAATTATTCCATCTTTTCTGTTTAATATATAAATATAAAAGTATATATTATGGTATGTCCGTTTTGTAAACAAGAAATAAAAATCAAAAATAATATTCATATTTATAAATGTGATAAAAATTTAACAAATGATAAAAATTTAACTAGGTTTTTATTTATTACATATAATCATCCAGAATTAGACAATGGTGTTAAATTAAAAAATGAATATGAAAATGAATTAAAAAGTTTACCAGATTTAAAAAAGGAATATGGTATTTCATATAAGAATACAATTTTTTTATTAGATTATTTTAAAATAAAGAAAAGGACTATAAAGGAAAGTTGTTTCTTAATATCAAAAGAAAAATATAAGATTACTTGTAAAGAAAAATATAATGTTGATAATATATCAACATTGGAATCAACTAAAAACAAGAAAAAGAAAACTTTTTTAAAGAATTATGGAGTAGATAATATATGGAAAAGTAAAGAATATTATGATTGGTTACATAAATATATGTTAGATACTTATGGGAAAAAGTCGTTACCAAATAGATATGGTGGGATGGATGATTATTATAAAACTTTAACTGATGATGAAAAAAAGGATAAAATGATACCAGCCAATAAGGCTTATGTGGAGTATTGGAATAAATTATCAGATGAAGAAAAAACGAATTTAATTCAAAAAAGAACTAAATTTGTAAATGTTAAAACAGAAACAATTATATCAGAAGTTTTAAATAAACTTAACATTTCATATATTCACCAATATTGGATAAAAAGAAGATCATATGATTTCAAAATATTAGATACAAATATTTTAATAGAAGTTAATGGTGATTTTTGGCATGGGAATCCATGTATTTATAATAAAGATGATATTATATATCATCCATTTAAAAGTGTTAAAGCTAAAGATTTGTGGAAAAAAGATAAGGATAAAAAAATATTGGCAGAAAATAAAGGATATAGATTAATATATATATGGGAAAAGGAATTAAAAGAAAATAAGAATAATTTATTAGATTTTGTTATAAATAAATTAAAATAAAAATATGAAAATCAAGTACCCGCGTACACCACATTTCGAATGGTCACCTGGTAAAACTTCGGATGATAAGACTCAGTTTGATTTATCAAGTTTTGAAGGTAAGGATATTATTTTGAGTCTTAAAATGGATGGTGAAAATACGACCATGTATAATGACCATATTCATGCTCGTTCATTAGATAGTGCTGATCATCCTTCAAGGCATTGGGTTAAAGGATTGTGGGGTTCAATTAAACATGATATACCTGAAGGTTGGAGAATATGTGGTGAAAATCTATATGCTAAGCATTCACTTGGTTATAAAAATTTATCATCGTATTTCATGGTGTTTTCAATATGGAATGAAGATAATGTTTGTTTATCAATAGAGGAAACATTGGATTGGTGTAAATTACTTGGTTTAGAATTTGTTCCAATATTGTATCATGGTAAATTCAATTTAGATTTAATTAAAGAATTTGGAGTTGATACTTCTATTCAAGAAGGATTTGTAATGAGATTATCTGATGAATTCAAATATGAAGAATTCAAAAAAAGTGTTGTTAAATGGGTAAGGGACAATCATGTGACTACGGATAGTCATTGGATGAATAAAGCAATTGTTAAGAATAAGTTGAAGTAAATTGTTCGAATGTTTTTATAAATGATTCTTTTGTTAATGGAACATATTTATCTACTTTTCTTTTGTGTAATTTACCATCATATTTTAAAAATTTATATTTTCCATCAATATTATAAACAATATAATAATTATCAGGTTTTAAATCTGAAAAATATTTCATATTTTTAAATTGTTTATAATATGATAATTTAATATAATCCTCATCTACATTTCTTTTTCTATTTTTATTTTGTTTTAATGATAAATCAAGAGGTCCCATTAGATGTATGAATAAAATAGTGTATTCATTTTCTTTGGCTTTATTGAAAATGTTGATTATATTGTTTTCTTGGGTTCCAGTTGTATCATAAATAAAGGATTTTCCAGATTTTATGAAAAGTTCTAATCTTCTAATATTTATTTCTGATGAACCTTCTCTCCATTTTTTTTGATCTTTTGTAAATGTTAATGATACATCATCTGTTGAAAATATTTTTATATTTCTATTTTTATTTAAAATATAATTATTAGCAAATGTAGATTTTCCAATTCCAGGAGCACCCAATAAGATAATACCTAATTTTTCATTTATTCTTGATATTTCAGGGATTGGATCATTTTTAGAATTTTCGTTAATTGGGAACATTATAGATTTTTATTTTTCTAATGGTTCGAACCAATAGTTAAAGAAGAAATAATCATTATTTTTCAAATAATATTTTTTATTATTTTGTTTCATTATAATATAAGGTGTTCCATCTTTTTCCATATCAACACCTTTTATTTCAACTACACTATTTTTTTTAAGATGTTTAATACCACCCATTTCAGTTTTAACAGGACAATTTTCTTTTAAATTTGTATAAAAATCTTTATTTGGTCTGAACCATTTGTCTAGAATGTTTTTCATAAAGGCACTCAATTTTAATCTATATTCCATATCCATATAACTAAATCTACTATCTGTAAACATTTCTGATTTTAGTTTAGTTTCTGAAAACCAATTAAAATCTTTAAATACACCAAAGAATTCTTCTTCATTAAAATTAAATGATATAAATATATTTAAGTGAAGTGAATCATTTTTAAATATTCTTAAAATTTTATAATCCGAAAAATTTTCAATATCTTCTAAAAAATTATCTTGTTTGGATATTGCAATTGATTGTTCTATATCACTCATTGCCGCCTTGGTTATTTGATTTAATCTTGATACTGATCCAGCTGTTCTTGAATAATAATCAACATAAGGACTATCTGAATCTGAACCATATATAGATAAACTAGGGTCGGTTGCAAAACCAAAACCAGGTCCTAATGGATTTTGTGGTCCAATATCCATTTGGTATTGATTGAATTCTGAATATTCTTTTATGATATTATCATTTACAAATTTAAATCTATTAAAATTCCATAATTTATTCATTGAAAATTGATCTTTTGATTTTTTATATATATTAAAAAATTAATATCGAATTATGGCTAAATTAAAGAAAACAAAACTAATTACAGAACTTTCCAAATTAGGAATAGAATATGATGATAGTATGACATACAATGATATGTATAAATTATATAATATTGCTAAGAAAAATAATTTATTAAACGCGGTTTATACATATCTTCCAGGTGATGGTGAAGAATTATTGATAGATAGACCAAGTACACCTGTTAGATTAATTTAGATTTGAATATTGAATAATTTTTCTTTTTATTGTAAATATTTATATATTGTTATTAACAAATATATAAATATTTTGAATTATATATTTTTATATATAATAAAAAATAATACAACTATATATG
>Ga0222667_1000577_pt1 | contig 15495 bp, 23 predicted proteins | sample AntAcemetagen657_FD_179854 | JGI IMG/M metagenome (GOLD analysis project Ga0222667, IMG submission 179854) | Saline water microbial communities from Ace Lake, Antarctica - #657 | ecosystem: Environmental > Aquatic > Non-marine Saline and Alkaline > Saline | place: Antarctica: Ace Lake... | reverse complement strand
ATCGGGTACAACGCGGGCGAAGAGGCGTGGCAGGTGATTGTACTCAATGTCGAATCGGAGGCGGAACAGATTACCGTCGTGACGGCATTCCAGATTAACGAGGAAAACATGACGGTCCAGTACAAAAAGCGGACAGTCAAGGCGTTTGATCCTGGGGATGAAACAGGATGGACAACGGCACACACGGGGACGGATGAATGCCCATAATACCGCGCAATGGCTAAGAAAAACTACAAACGCCGTGACTCTGGGCTGATCGTAGCCGACGATTCTATCGTTGTGCCAAAGGCAGGAGGCAGCATCCCGCGCCCGTGGTGGAGTAGCCCGTACATCCCGACGGCGGCGAGAGCGACGAGCCAGATCAAGTTCGTCGATGACCCGCCCCAGATTCTCTTCGTCGATGGGAAGATATGCTTTAGCCCAGAATGCTGCTGTGAATCAGCAGGAGAATGTTCGCATTGTGGTAGTAGTTATGTACCAAATAAATTGTGGGTAACAATATCTAACATTACTGATTATTACGTTTGGCCATGCGGATTTTCTAGCACGTTCGCCGGCACCTACGGTTGTGATTGGCTTAGTCAAGGTGCTGGCTCCATCTGTTACTGGGTTTACGGGGTTTACGGGGTAGGAGGTCCACCGTGCGGAAGTCCTAGTATATGTGGTGACTACTACAATTGTTTGGAAATACTGGTACGTTTGGGCAACCTAACCGGCTGGACACCAGCGGCGGGTTACGGAATAGGCGTCTCGGTTTCAATGTATACAGGTGGCTGTCTCTCATTTTTCAAGTCTCTCACATACCCCGTGGATTGCACAGACGACATTTATGGGAGCATTTCTTTTCATGGTGCATCCGGTTGTGGAAGCGCGGATTGCAGTTCGGTCGCAAGCGGAGCATGTTCCATTGGTTAAATTGTGCGATTGGGAAAAGATGCCATCAGGTTTATTGCAATGCAAGCAGTGCGGTATTATTTATCCATATCCGGTAAACGAAGAAAAAAAGACATGGCCTTACAACGTATGTAAAACAAAAGGCCCTGGCGACTACCTCCACGACGCCATCCTAAAATGGGTAGGCGAAGGCCCGACGCGGAAGTGCGGCTGCCGCGACCGAATCAATCAGATGAACACATGGGGGCCAGAACAATGCCGAGAGCATATCGAGGAGATTGTAGACTGGTTGATGGCCGAGGCGGCGAAGCGCGGCTGGTGGAAGGTGGCGACGATCATCCCATGCAGTCGGTTCGCGGTGAAGCGACTGTTGATCCTGCCGGCAATTGAGAAGGCGGAGTCAAAAGATTAGCAAAATGAAACCAAGCAGAGCCGCTAGAAAAAGTATGACCGTCCATGCCAATGTTTTTACTAACCCTCCGACAAATCGACGCCGCGCGACGCTCTTGGTGATTCTTTTGGCTTCGCCTGGTTTCCATTGCTTGCCACAAGAGAGACAGGTTACGACGATCTTTCCTTTGCCAAACAAAATAGACCACCATCCGAAAAGCAGAAACCCAAGTAAATTAAACCGCCGGTGTGTAGCTTGGACACTGCTAGAATTGCAGTATGGACACATAGCAATTCTCCCTTTAGGTTAGAGTCCGCACCCGAGCGCAAACAGCACGGCGTACAGAAGGTAGTCAGTCGGCATGGGTAGGTTCCTCATTCTACGTATTCCCGTCAACCACTCCTCAGCTTCTTGGAGGTAGCAAACGGTCATCGAGGTTGCGGTTTTCTTCTGCCGCCTCTTCTTCTTGGTCAGATTCTTCGCAGATGTTCTCGGCGTCGATGTTCCAGGCGTCGATGTCTCCGGCGTCGATGTTCCTGGCGTTGATGTTCTCGGCCTTGATGTCCCAGGCGTCGATGTTCCTGGCGTCGATGTCTCCGGCGTCGATGTTCTTGGCGTCGATGTTCTCGGCGTCGATGTCTCTGGCGTTGATGTCTCCGGCGTCGATGTCTCTGGCGTCGATGTTCCTGGCGTTGATGTCTCTGGCGTCGATGTTCTCGGCGTCGATGTTCCTGGCGTTGATGTTCCAGGCGTCGATGTCTCTGGCGTTGATGTCTCTGGCGTTGATGTTCCTGGCGTCGATGTTCCCGGCGTCGATGTTCCTGGCGTCGATGTCTCCGGCCTTGATGTCCCAGGCGTCGATGTCTCCGGCTATAATCACATCGCAATCGAAACGCAGGTCGTCGTCGATCGCAAGTTTATTGTCGATTATCGCCGCATCAACCTCTCGTTGTGTTGCAAATACTCTCATTACAATTTTCCTTGTTGTGCTCTTGCGGGCGGGAATCGTTTTTTTTATTCACACGTTTTGCAGGTGCAGTCGATTTCGGTCATAGCGTTTTCCTTTTTCCCAATGCGTTACTGCTTCCGCAGCTTTGGGGGTCAACTCGGTCATATCATTCCCCCTTATGCTTGGTCGTAATGTTATGTTTCGCCGTAATCAGCCGTGCGAGTGGCACGCTAAGGGCACCGGCGATTCGTTGTAGTACGCCAAGCTCGGTGTGGTCAAGGGATTTCTTTGCCTCCCAGGTTGACCACCTGGACTGCGTTGTACCGGCCCTGGCCGCTGCTTCCACCTGTGTCAGCCCGGCGGCTAAGCGTAATTCACGGATTGGATTCATGTGATTCCTTTCAAAAGGCTGCCAACCGGGGCGGCAAGCCGGAGCCCGGAAGGCAGGAGAAAATTTACTCCGCCGCGTGATAGACTGGTTCTTCAAGGCGTCCAACTTCATCCTGCGTCACCTCATAGTAATTTCCGGTGTTTTTAATTTCGCCGTCGTTCTCTTCCCACTCAATCGCTGCTCCACTTTCGCATTTTTTGTTTGCGCCATCGTCGAGCGCATTTTCAATGTCGAGAATGGCGGTTTTGGCGTCTTCGCGTTCCTCGAAAGAACGATTTGCAATTTCGCCGCCTCGGTACAGTTCACCTTTCCAATACGTTTTCATCTCTCTCATAGTTTCCTCTTGGGGTTATGGGTTGTTTGAAAATTTTCGTTCCGCTTGGATTGCATCTCGCAAAGCAACAATCACTTTTTCCCTCTTTTGGAAGGGGCCGACCGTGCATGTGTCTTCTGATCCTGCACAATACAACCAGCCAATCCAACCGATTTCGTCGTTTCCTCCGATTTCGTCGCATCCGATTTCTGATTCCTCTTCGTCCGTTAGTCCAATATCTTCTGTTGCAAGCAGACTTGGAACGCGACCTTCAAGGATCAATTCGTAGATTTCATCGTATGTTTTCATCATCATTCTCCTTTGCCTCCAACTCACTCAGTTGGCGAGTGTACTCTTGCGGGCAGAAATAAATTACTCGTTTTTCGTCAGTTTTTCACGAATCATCGAGACTGGTGCAGTCAATCGCGTCAGACCGTATTGATCGCCTGCGAACGTCGATGTCATCGACTTCGGAAACCACGCCTCACCGATGTAATCGCCTACCTGCGAATCGAACAGGATTGCTTTTTCCGTTGTCCGAACGATTTTGCCGAGCACACTGATCGAGGCGGCTGGTTTTTTTTGCGATCCACACGCCTTGCGGATAATCTCGGCCGAAATCGTATTGCCGTTAGCCTCTGCGTTATTCGAGATGCGTTCAAGTTCGGCGGTCGTTTTCCCAGACGAAAGATGAATTCGTGCCCATTTCTTTTGTGTTTTGATATCGTTCATTGTTCTTTTCCTTTCACTGTTTCTATTGTAACATTATCGACTATCGTGTCAAGCGATATTCAGGGCCGATCTGTGGCTAATCTGGGGGCGATCTGTGGGCGATCAAACCTCACAATACCTCACAATACCTCACAAAAGCATGTAGTTAGTACGTCGATGGCATGTTGCTACCGGCGGCCGGATTCCCAAACCATACCGAAAACGCAGCTAAGTCCTACGCCAATTAGGAGTTAAATAAAGACAACCATTTTAGACAATAATAGCCCGCCGTTGTGGTTTACCACAACATTCTCGCCTGGCGGCCGTTCTGGCCAAGTTTTCTGGCAAGGTAGGAAATTTTCTGTTCCCTAGCTCGACAAGCTAGGGGTCACTGGTTCGAGCCCCGTATCGCCCACTGTTTTTATTGACGGCTGCGGCTGTCAATAATGCGGCAAACGCGATGAAAACGCGGTTTGCGAGTCCGTTAGTCGAGAGACGCGGGCGGTCAAAAACGATTCACGGCGAGCTGCCGCGGGATTCAACGGATTCGACTGTTATTAGCTCCAAATCGCGTTTTCGCGTTTCTTGGGTTTGTAAAAATCTCAAGGATTCGTACAATTTTGGATTAGTGCTGGGTCGCGGCCCTAATAAGGGCAACCGCCCGGCGGAACGAATCCCGAGGCGACCATCCCGATCGCCCCACCATCCGGCATAGGATTTTTGCCGTGGCTCGCTTGGATGCCCACTCACGGATGCGTATTGCGTGCTACCCTAAGGTATCACCCAATTGCTACTTTGAGGATGGCTATTATGCGGGTGTCCCAATTCGTCCAGTCTGTCTACCTGCCCAGCCGGGTGGCCGTGTCGGCGACCTATGCCACCGATCTGGCGACAACGACCCGGAAGTGGTCGGATTACCTGGGGCGAGAGGCGGGGTTGAACGACTTCTCCGAGCCGGTTGTCAGCGGCTTCCTGACCAACTACCGGAAAAAATGGTCGGCCCGATCGACCAACGACAAACGGGCAATTTTGCTCCGGCTCTGGCAATCAGCCTACGACCACGACCTGGTGGACCGGCCGCCACGACAACGATTGATCCGCCGGTTGCCCGAGGACCACGACCCCCCCAAAGCGTGGAACGTCGATCAGGTGGCCGCGTTGCTCCGCTACGCCTACGCACTCGACGGCATGGTCGGAGAGATCCGGGCGGCGGAGTGGTGGCCCTCCCTGTTTCTGACCGTTTACTGGACCGCCTGCCGGATCGGGGCTTTGCTTCGTACTCCCACGGCTTCCTACGATGGCAAAACAATCCTGGTTCGTCACCAAAAGACCAGGACACAGATTTATCCACTGCCCGAATCGTGTTGCCGGGTGATCGAGGATACCGCCCCCAGGGATCGGATGCTTCTCTGGCCGATGCCCTGGGGGCGGCGGTGGTTCTATCGTCTGTCGCGGCGAATCATCGAAGGCACCGGTCTGCCGTGTCCACGCGAACCGCGGCAGATGTTTCATCGCTTGCGACGGACAAACCTCTCCTACTGTGCGGCGGTCGATCCGGCGATTGCCCAGCGGCAGGCTGGCCATGCCGACTACAGGACCACACTCGAAAGCTACATCGACCCAACGATTGCGGGCGGTCGATCAGCGGCCGACGTTCTCCCCGACCCGCTTGCGGATCAGGATCAGCCGATTTACTCTTCGCACAATTTCCGTATTTACGGGTAAGCCGGCGTTTCTGGGAATCGTCGCTGGCCAGGAGCCTCCGGTGCGCTGCAGCGCACCGAAGCTCCGCTTTTTCTTTTGCCCTGCAAGCCGTAGCCGAACCCGGATGCGTCCGAAGGCTCCCCGTTGCGATGCGGGGCAGGGCACTTGGTTTCATAGCACCCCGCCGTTTTTCCGGTCGCCCGACCGGCGGCGGGGATTTTAAGAAATTATTAGCAGGCAACAAATGAAATCTCATACTTTCAAAAAACTGAATCCTTGTCCATTCTGTGGATGCAAAAAGATTTTGCTTGAAGAGACCACGCGATGTTTCCTGGTTGCTGAGTGTACCGAATGTGGCGCGCAGATGTATAGCCCACAATCTTTTGAGATGAAATCACGGTGGACAATTGCCAAACAGAAAGAGGAAATAACTCGATTGTGGAATCGCCGGGTTGTTTTGTCAAAGGGATAATTTTTATGCTTTTCGCTCACCATTTCACGGAGGAAAACAGTGCTCATTTTATCACGAAAGAAAAACGAGTGCATCGTTATCGGCGATGGTATCAGAGTCATGGTCGCCGAGATTCGCGGTGATAAGGTACGCCTGGGGATTGAGGCACCAAAGGACATTCTCGTCCATCGACGTGAAGTGTTCGACGCAATTCAGCGAACAGAGGACGCATCAGACCAGGACGGCCGACGCGATGGACGGGGACGGATTCCTGACTGAATAGGAGTATGGCCGACTCGGCATGATGTCGGGTCGGTCGCGGACAAACAATGCTAACAGGAGAACGCAATGAGAATGATCCAAGTCGGATACAAAAGTGCAACGACACAAGTGCCGGAAACAATCGGCGGTTCTATCTCGCATGAAGCGATCGTCGAGGACATGCGTGAGGATGGCTTACTACCAGCAGAGCTGCCCGAGTGGAAAAACGACGTGTCGCCACCGCCGAACCCGCCTTTCATCCAGCCGACGCTGGAACTGACGGAACACGCAGGCGTCAGTTTTGAGGCAGAGGCAGACGGATCGGCTCATCTCTGTGTCAGCCGATATGGTTGGCGTGAAAACGAACTGCCGCCATTCACCGACATCGAAGCTCGCAAAGCGGAGGTGTTGACGGCATTGCTGACCGACGTTGAAGAGGCGTTGCCAGTCCTTCGGACGATGGTGCGAAACCTGGAAGAGACAGCCGGATGAAAGAAATCATACTATGCTAGTAGCACAGGAACGCTTGCAGGCTTGCTCGGCTCGGCTATCGGCCGATGGCCGCAAGATCGTGCTTGGTCCCGGCCCTGCCACATGGACGGAGTTCTGCCAGAGTTTACCTGGTGCTCGGTGGAATAATCTGGCTTGCCGGTGGACGTGCGATTTTACGCCAGCTGCGGCATGGCGGATAAATAGTCATGGCTTATACGCTCAAAATATCCAGATAAGCAAAGCGGCTCTTGCGTTCGATTCTCAACTGCAAAAATCGCATCGCCATTTCTTTTACCCGACTCCTGTTTCGCGCAAACAATCTTGGGAACATCAGACAGAGGCATACGGCATTTCCTATTTTCTCGACGCATCCCTGTTGGCGATGGATATGGGTACGGGCAAATCAAAGGTCGCCGTGGACCTCGTCGTCAACTGGGATTGCAAAACTATCCTGATTCTCTGCCCGACATCCGTGCGTGGCGTGTGGTGGCGGGAAATCGAACGTCATGCCGGTCGACCAATCTCCGTTTGCGTTCTGGAGAAGGGCACGACGAAAGACAAGGTCCATATCGCCGATGGCGCGCTCAAGATGGGCGCAGCCCTTCGCCAGCCGGTCGCAGTCGTAGTGAATTACGAGTCAGCATGTATGCCTAATTTTGCAAAATTCTCGCTCGGCATGGAATGGGATTGTGTGATCTGCGATGAAAGCCATCGGATCAAGGCCCACAATTCCAATGTAAGTAAGTACGCAGCCAAGCTCGGGCGGCGAGCCAAACGGCGGTTGTGCCTTACAGGCACACCCCTGGCCCAAACGCCGCTCGATCTGTTCGGCCAGTTCCGGTTCCTCGATCCGGGTCTGTTCGGCACAAGCTGGCACCACTTCTCCAACCGCTACGCAATCAAGGGCAACTCATACATCCCGCAGCAAATCACCGGCTACAAGAATCAAAAAGAACTACAGACTCGGTTCCGCCTCATCAGCTACCGATGCAAAGCCGCTGATGTGCTCACCCTGCCCGAGGCGGCACACGAGGAGCGAACGTATAAACTATCACCGACAGCGCAGAAAGCATATCGACAGATTGAGGAGGAACTTATTGCCGACCTGGGTACAGGCGTCGTCACAGTCAGCAACGCCTTGGTGCGCCTCCTACGGCTTCAACAGGTCACGAGCGGTTTCCTCGTCGAAGATGATACGGACATAGTGCATCGACTCGACACAGGCAAACAAGCATTGTTGGCCTGTGTTTTGCTGGAAGACGCGGGCGACGATCCGTTCGTTGTCTTCTGCCGGTTCCGCGAAGATTTGCGTTCCGTTCGTGCGGCGTGCGAGGCGCTCGGCCTGCGCTACGGCGAGCTAAGCGGCACGTTGAAGGATGGTCTGACCGACCGGGGCGAAATGTCGCCGTCGATCGACGTGCTCGGAGCGCAGATTCAATCGGGCGGCATTGGTATCGACCTGACTCGAGCGCACTACGCCATTTATTATTCTCTCGGCTTCTCGTTATGCGAATACGAACAATCGTTGGCTCGGCTGCATCGGCCAGGCCAGAAACGGAACGTATGCTACTACCACCTGATCGCGGAGAACACGGTGGACCGGCGCGTTTATGCCGCCCTGCGCAGCCGAAAAAATGTCATCGAGGCGGTCTTGGAGGGAATGAAAGATGCAAATTAAGATCGACAAAAATGGTGAAGTGAAAGTCACTTTCACGCAGACCGAGCGGACAGCTCTGGCGACAACGATCAATCTGTGCCAGCAAATCTCGAAGTGGTTGAACGATCCAGACGCTACCGACGCAGTGCAAAACCTCGGCAATGTAGTCGCTACGTATATCCCACAGAAAGGGGATGTGCCGGAGCAGGAAAGTGGTGAGGTGCTCGATGGCAACTGATGCACTCGGCCTTTTCGTTGCTCTCGAACACGAGCGTCGCCAGGTTGAAGATCGACTGGACGCGATCAAGAAAGAGCAGGCCGACCTGCAAGAACGTATCCTCGACGAATGGGCCGACCGCGGCCAGCAGTCGGCTAATGTCGATGGCCTGACCGTGTATATCGCACACGATTTTTATTGCTCGAAACGAAAGGAGGTCAGCACTGAGCAATTGATCGACGTGTTGAAAGACGCTGGCTTGGAACGTTGCGTTCAGGTCGGCTACAACGCTAGCTCTATGAAGGCGTTTATCAAAGAACAATTAGCTCAAGGTTCGGAACTTCCCGAACAGTTAGCCAACTCGCTCAATTATGACACCATCCCGCGACTGCGGGCGCGGTTGTCGTGAGATTCGTTTTCCAATTTACAAAGACTCGAAGATCAAAGGATTAGAAAAAATGAGTAATGAACTGATTTTGTTGACGCCGGACCAGTACCCCGGTTTGGACCCGAACAACGATCGGGTCAAGACGATTATCACCAATCTGGCGGGGGAATCATTATCGGTTGCAGACTTCAGCCGGATCAAAGTGCCAAGCTCTGGCGGAACGAAGTGGACGATCGAGACGGCGGCCGGCGAGGAAACTGCCGACACGCTCGAAGGTGTGATTCTCCACAACACGCGTCACCGAGCCTACTGGAAAAATCCCAACCCGTCTTCGACACCGCCCGATTGTGCCAGTGTCGATATGATAAACGGCAGGGGCGTCCCCGGCGAGACGTGCGAGTTTTGCCAGTTCAATCAGTTTGGATCGGCGGCCAACGGGCGAGGAAAGGCGTGCAAGGAAGTGCGATTGTTTTTTCTGCTCCGCAAGGGACAGGTCTTGCCCGACGTGGTTTCCGTGCCGCCGGGGAGCCTTAAAAACGTGCGGAAATATCTCACATCGCTTCCCGTTCCGTTTTGGGGCGTTGTGACGCAATTTGTTTTGACGAAGGCCAGCAATGCAGACGGCGTTGCGTATGCAAAGATCGTTCCGAAGATGCTCGGTGCGCTCGACCAGGCGAGCGCAACAGTAATCCTCAAAATGATGCGTCGTTTCGAGCAGACCTTCCATCAGGTCGTCGTCGAAAACAACGACGTGGATGACGGACCGAACGAGGTCTAACATCGAGGGCCAACGAGCGTAAAGCCGGCCTCGCAACCGGTGTGGCCCCTCAAAATAAAGTCCACCCTAGACGCACGAGACGCCATGACAAAAACAAACGAGGACACCGACCGGCTCATCATGGCAGTGGAATACGCCGGCTACGGCTGGCGTGTGCTGCCGATCCGGCCGGCTAGCAAGCTGCCGATCGTCAAGGCGTGGCAGCGTGCCGCGACGGCGGAGAAAACCGCGATCATCGCGTGGTGGAAGAAATGGCCCACAGCGAACGTCGGCATCTGCCTGGGCGAAGGCTCAAACCTCATCGACATCGAGTGCGACAGCGAACAGGCCGAAAAAGATTACCTTTCGCTGTTCGACGGCGACCTGCCGGTCACGGCGACCTACCAGGGGGCACGCGGCAAGCATCGTCTTTTCCGATGGCATAAAGAATTGCCCGGGGGGGCCGTAATCCACCTAGGCAAGATCGAGGTCCGCACCGGCAACGTCGGCAAGGGGGCACAGAGCGTGTTCCCGCCGTCGATCCATCCAAGCGGCATCGCCTACCAGTGGCTCGTACCGCCGAGCGAGTGTCCGCCGGTCGCCATTCCCGACGCGATCCTTGCCAGACTGTGGAATCTCGCCGGCGACGATCTGGCTCCACCGCCCGGGGACGACGTGGGCGAGCATACGGCCACCGAACGGGCGACGTTGTACGTCGAGACGATAGAAGGCAGTACCGAAGGCGGGCGCAACAAACAGGGCTACAGGGTGGCGTGCGTGCTTCTCCGCGACTTCGCGTTGCCTCAGGCCGACGCCTGGCCGATCCTCGAAGCGTGGAATCAGCGCAATCAACCACCTTTGGAGGAGAAAGAACTGCGACAGTGTGCCACCTCAGCGGAGAAGTATGGCCTCGGTGTAGTGGGCAGCAAGCTCGACGGGACGGCGCCAACGAAGCCGCGGCGCCCAAAAAAATGGGAACCGAAACAAGCATCGGAATCGCTAGACCTTGATGCTGACACAGCCGTGGATATGGCTTCGTACAGCCAGATGATCGTCAACCAGGGGCGGGAACTTGTGAAACAGCAACACGTCAAGCTGCTGTTTCAGGCGGTTCGTGCAGTCAATTTGCACCTCGAGCATCCGCTCGACGAGAACGAATTGAAAGCGGTTTTCACCCTCGCACTGAAAACCGAACGCTCGAAACGTATGGCGCAGCAGGCCGAAGAAGTGTTGAATCCCTCGCCGGAAAACGCCATCGACCGTGCCGCCCAACAGGGGACGCGACCGGTGTGGAAAATGACGATCGTTCACAGCGATCCGCCACGGTATGAGCTACACTCCCCCCTGTTCCGCAAGGTGCCGTTTATCGTGCTCGACTCGAAACAGATGAACAGCCCCGGCGCCATCCGAGTGGCAGCGCTCGACCAAGCGGAGTGCGCCCTGCCCAAAGCGTTTGATAAGTTGTGGGGCAGCCCGGGGGGGCTATACGAAACGGTGATCCACACGGCCGACCACCGGGCCGCGCCGCTGGAGGATCAACGCCATCTCGTTGTAGCTAATTGCCTGCGAGGCAAACTTGCGAAGGCAAGAATCATTGAGGAAGGCAAGGAGCCGGATTCCCGAGGGCGGCCATGCCTGATGCCGGATGGCTCGATCGTGTTTATCTTCGATTCTGTGTGGGAGGAGCTCTGGCAGGGGCCGCACCGGATCGAGAAAGGCGAGCTATCCAAACTACTGCAAACACTAGGTGTAAAATGGCGTAAATTCGGACCGCGCGGAAAACAAAGCCCGCGGTTCAAATGCCTGCCCAGATCGGCAATTGAAGACATGGAAAAGATGCTCGAAGAGGCGAGCCGTAGTACACCGTGGGGCACGGATGAAAATGATGGTGGTGTACTACCAGACGGCAACGGCGGCAAAGCAGAACCATATAGTAAAAACGATCAGCAAAATAACCCATAATAAGGGTACGTAGTACACGTAGTACACGTAGTACACGTATATTTTTAACACACTTTTTATAAAAAAAGTGTGTACTACGTGTACTACCGCGTCGTAAGTCTTTTGATAGAAAGGGTTTAACCGACGTACAAAGCGTGTATTACGCGAGCCTGGTAGTACATCACTCGGTGTCCTACGGAGAATAACATGCCTCAGATAGCACAACTGATCGGCGGCGCCGGAACCGGAAAAACGACCGAACTGCTGCGCCTGATGGATGGCGTGGTCGAGCGGCTCCACGATCCGCACCTGATCGGTTTCTGTTCGTTCACCCGGGCCGCCCGACGCGAGGCATCCAACCGGGCCGCCGATAGATTCAATTTGAAACCGGCTGAGCTTGAGGCCGCCGGCTGGTTTCGCACGCTCCATAGCATCTGCTATCGGTGCCTGGGCGTCGGCAAGGAAGAACTCATCACGGACACCAAAAGCGACCGAGAGTGGATACAGGACGCCCTACAGGAGAGCGTGAACGGCAAGCCTACCGGACTCGACCAAGATTTATCCGACCTGTTCGGTGGCACCGAGACGGACGCGGGCAAGGCACTGGCGATCTGGGACGCGGCCCGTAACCGCCTCCAGCCGTACGATGATACATGGCACGCGATCGACGATTGTTCCGATCACGTGCCTGACCTGACCTTCTGCCGGCAGATTGTCGAGCGATACGAGCAGGCCAAACGGCTCGACCATCGCGTGGATTTTACAGACCTACTGGCGAAGTTCGCCGGCCAATACTGTGACCTCGACGGGGCGGAAAAATGCGCGCCGGAGGGCGAGGCGCCCAACCTGCCCGTATGGTTTCTGGATGAAGTGCAAGATTCCAGTGCCCTGCTACATGAATGCGAACTGCGGCTTATCAGCCAACCATCCGTCCAGTGGGTATACACGGCTGGTGATCCTTTCCAAAGCATCTATGGTTTTGCCGGCGCTGATCCGCAATGTTTCCTCTCGGGTTTCGGGCCTACTACAAAACGCCGGATCATGCCGCGCAGCTACCGCTGCCCCGCGCCGATCCTAGAACTTGGTGAAAGTCTCCTTCACGATTGTTCAGACTATTTCGATCGAGAAATCCAACCGGCCGACCATGCAGGCAGCATCGAGAGCGAGCCACTCGATAGGCTGATTGATCTGATCGATCCACGCAACCCGTGGTTGCTGTTGGCCCGCACTAACTTTCTCGCGGGGCGCCTAGCACGAAGGCTCGACGACGCCGACATGCCGTGGCTACCAACACGCGGCAACGGATCGTGGAACGCTCCAGTTCGCAGCGAGGCGATCGCAGCGATAATGAACCTCGAAGTTGGCGCGCCGATCGACGGCCGCGAGTGGCAATCAATCCTAAAGTTTATTCCAGCGAAGCTGCCAGACGGCGCGCTGTTGGCACACGGCACGAAGAGTTGTTTTTCGGCCATGACGACAGAGGAAGCGCAGACACAACACGCTTGGATGTACGTTGCGGACCTCGGCGAAGTAGGTGCAACGCAACTACTAATCGACGGCGTGAAGGCCGGCGTTTGGCGATCGTGGATCGAAGGCGCAGATCGGTACACTGCGGCGGCGGATCGGTGGGGGCAAGAGGCTATCGACGAGCCCAAGATTCGAGTCGGAACGATCCACTCAGTAAAGGGCAGCGAAGCCGACAACGTCGCGGTCCTGACGTCGATCTCCGCACCGTGCTTTCGCGCAGCGCAGTCACAGGAAGGGTTTAACGAAGAGACTCGCTGTAAATACGTTGCGGTAACGCGGGCGAAGCGACGGCTGGTGGTCCTAAACGAGACGAAAACCAAATACCGGTGGAGGTTTGAGCTATGACCCCTGAAGGCAAAATACTCGCTGCCATCCTGCGTTGCCTGAAGGCGATGAAGGCCGAAGGAGAATCAATCTTCTTTGTGAAGCTGCATGGCAGTCCAATGCAGCGAGCAGGCTTGCCCGATCTGTTATTGATCTACCGAGGCAACACGCTGGCGATCGAAGTCAAGAAGCCAGATGGGAAAGCTACCAAGCTCCAACTGCACACGCTAAAGGAAATGGAGATGGCCGGTGCGACAGCGGTAGTTGTTCGCAGTGTTGAGGACGTTATCCGCGTAATGGAGACATCGCGCATGGGAACAAAAGGAAAGTGAATATGCTACTATCTGTCCTCTCGACAGGCCAATGATATGCGAGACTGGCTCGATGCGTGGATTAAGAAGACGGAAGGAACCAAAACCAAGTAAGGAAAACGTGCAGTGGAAGGATAACATGAATATGAAACTAAACACAAAATGTTCAACGTGCGGCGCTGAAATGATGGTGAGCGTGACTGGGATGTCGTGCCCTAATGGCCACGGCAAAATTATCCCGCTAACCACAATGCAGCGGAAAGAACTAGGTGGACGAATTGATATGATTCACGACGACGAAAAAATAGAGTGCCTAGAATGCAAAGGGACGGGTGAAATCGAATGCCCCGAGTGTGAAGGAACTGGTTGGACGGAGTGCCCCCATTGCTTCAGCGAGGTCGAATGCCCTGAGTGCGACGGGGATGGCATGCTCGAATGCGACGTATGCGGCGGTACTGGGTTGTTGGGGGGAAAGAAGAAACCATGAAAGCACCGTTTTACGTGGACAGTGTTTTGATTCTCGCGGCATTCCGATACATCAAGGCGACCTTCTGAGAACGCCGCATTAAGAGCAATTAGGTAGCAAGCGGACGCGTGGACATCGCGGACACATTTTCATAACTCACTATACAGCAACACCTTAACGGGCCGTATCCTACCAAAGGAACTAGAAAGCATATCTTATTAGCTATGTCTCATCCCTTGAAATCACTACTGGAAAATCGGACAGAATCAGCCACCGGCGGAGGGCTGGCGGATGTCCCCAGCCGGCCGCCGGCGACAGTGCAGCCACCACCGGCGGAAGGCTGGCGGATGTCCCCCAGCCGGCCGCCGGCGACAGTGCAGCCACCACCTCCTGGCCGAGAGTCAGAGTCAGCGTCATCGAAAACGCTCTCGGCGCCGTCGCTTGATCTGCCGCCTGGTTGGGCTGTCGATGCTGTCGATCCGCCGGCGCCGTGCCCGGTTTGCGGATCGATGGAACTCTGGCTGGACATGCTGGGCCGATACCGCTGCCAGCACTGTGAGGCTAATCAATTTCGGCGCGCGATGCGATGGGCAGTTCGAGCGGCACAACTGCGGCAGATAAAACAAGTGCGTGAGCAAAACCAGAACCAACACACTGCCGCCTACGAGGAAGATTGGAAGTGATTGAATCGACCGCCTACAAACCGACCATCGAACAGCGGCGGCAAGAGGCTATCGCGTTGTGTCGCCGGAAGATCGAGGAGTATCGAGACCTGCTGCGGATTCTGGAATTGGAAACGTGTAAGGAAACTAAAAACAGGAGTCTAACATGAAAACCATAACACTCGAAACTGTGAAGTTCTGGAAACCGTGCTGGCTTTACGAAGAGGGCGGGCTTGAACGGCTTAAAAAAGCCTACGCGGGCCGTGAGAATTGGACGGCCCTTGATATCATCAATGACATGCCGGGGCGAGGTATCAGTGATCGTGATATTTTATGGACGCTGTTTCACGAAGAGCTTTTCAGTCGTCGAGACTTTGTGCTGATTGCACTTACGATCGCCGAGCCTGCTGTTGTGAAACATTGGGGCAAATCAACGGATCGTCATCCAATGGATTGCGTCGCAACGATCAAGCGGTGGTTGAATGGAGATGCAACGGACGAAGAATTGAAAGCCGTCGCCGATGCCGCCGTTGTCGCCGCTGACTATGCCGCTCGTGCCGCCGTCGCCCGTGCCGATGCCGTCTATGGTGCCCGTGCCGCCGCTGACTATGCCGCTCGTGCCGCCGCCGCCCGTGCCGCCGCTGACTATGCCGCTTGTGCCGCTCGTGCCGCCGCTCGTGCCGCCAAT
>Ga0222667_1000560_pt1 | contig 15961 bp, 23 predicted proteins | sample AntAcemetagen657_FD_179854 | JGI IMG/M metagenome (GOLD analysis project Ga0222667, IMG submission 179854) | Saline water microbial communities from Ace Lake, Antarctica - #657 | ecosystem: Environmental > Aquatic > Non-marine Saline and Alkaline > Saline | place: Antarctica: Ace Lake... | reverse complement strand
TCAAACCATGCTCGACAAGAATGGCAATGAATACGTCCGCGTCATTGTAGCAGAAACCCGTACACTGAATGGCATTAAGTATCAGACTGAAACACCAGTCATGGCATTCGGTACCCAGGTCGATTCCGCTAAAGCCCTCAAAGCCGGCCAAGACTTCAAAGGCATTTGCGCCAGTCGCGTTTACAAGGATCGGATTTCGTACACCATCCTGAAGGTCATCGACAAATAGCCAACCCCAAACGCGCTTATACCTCCAGGCGCGTTTCCTTAAGGTCCGCTTAATTTGCGGCAAAGGCTTGGATGCCCACGTCGCGGATTTTGCGGACCTTTCTTGATGCAAATTAAGATATTCTCCGAGTGGCGGTTATTCCCACTAAAAAAGCATTTAAGTAGGGCACAAAAGAATGCAAGTATCTGAGGTCCTGGGAGCTGAGTATCGTCAACGAAAATGGTGTAGCAACGCCGAATTGTGATCACTAACTTAGTAGGGGGCACTTGAAACGTTAACCGCAAGAGAGACGAACAAAACGGGTGATTATAACCGTCACGCGGAGAATTTCTTAACAAATAAACTTACACACTTGGCGGATTCAGGGGGGGGCTGAGGATGGACAAACAAACTTTTTGGAATGATTTAACATCTGGTAAATTCGCACAGATGGTAAAAGAAACAGCGAGCGGAAATCAGTTATCCAGTTCACAAGAGACTTACAACATCATCCGCCCAATGATCGACACACACCAAGATGTCGAAAAGATGTACGGTATTTTTGCAAACGGACAAAATGAGATCTTGAAGCTTAAAGTTCTCGCCACCGGGAGTCTCGGATCTTCGTCAGTCTATCCGCGCGAAATAGCAAAAGACTGTTTAGAATACCAAGCTGCATCTTTAATCCTTGCCCATAACCATCCATCCGGGCATACGGAACCATCAAACGAAGATAAACTGCTCACGAAAACCATTTTATTTGCAACAAAACTTGTTGGAACAGCCTTGCTTGACCACGTCGTAATCGGAGCTACTACATATTACAGCTTCGCAGACGATGGCCTCTTGAGAGGATGGTCAGATGAATACGATTCTATTTTTAAGAAATCTTATGCGGATTAAGGAGGACCATTCCCTTGGAGAAACCTATTGAATACGCAATATGGATCTGTCCATATTGCGAAGAAAACGAAACAAGAAAAGATTTTCTTTGCGACGAATGCGCGAAAAAACTGGCAGATGAAGCCGATGGAATTGACCATGTTAATAGATGTGAATGGTAAAGGAGGAAACAATGGAGGCTTTCAAATCAGTCCTTGAAGAAATACAATCAATCCTTGAAACAACCATAAGCGATGGATTTCAATACGCCCAAGATAACCTTGGTAATGAAGGTGCTTTTTATTTACCAGTATTCCAATGTTGTGACGATGAATACCCAACTGATCTTCTTTTTACAGGATGGACACATACAATTGAAGACAGCGGAGACGTGTTTATTGAACCAGACTTTGACAATTGCATTAATTTGGAAGAATTATTATATGCCCAAGTCACTGATCATGGAGTTCCGTTTAACGAAATCATTAACTACTTAAATTCAACGATAGCAATGTTGATAGATCTGCACAAGAAAAAGGAGACATAACGTCATGTACTACGATTATTACAAAGCATATCGACTCAAAGAAGAAGACTACACAGTTAAACAACTAATCATGACTGCAATGTTTCGTTCGAACATACCGCGTCTTATCAGCCTCAAACAAGCTTTTCCACTAATCTATAAGGAATGGAGAGCGAGAATGCAATCACCAGACGGTTTCATCACCAAACAGGAACGCACAATCTATGGAGACCCGGGAGAACCGGAGTGATATGCAAAAAATAACATTAGCTCTTAAAATATTCTTTGCCTACATCACTCTATGTGGCCTCGCCATGTTCCCCTGCTTCATCGCAGAGGAGGCAATCCAAGTTGCCGTCTGGGGAACCTGGCCGGCGCAGGATGCAAAAGACTGGGACCTTGTTATGCAAGGCTGCAATATCGTCGACAATATAAATACTACGCTGAAGATCATAAATTATTCCATCGGCTGGATCCAACCTCTCGCATTCTTCTCATACAAGGCCTATTCGAATGCTACTGATTATTACATCGAATCTCTTAAAGCAAAAATTTTCGCTCACAGCCCGGAAAGCCTTATCGGTCAAACTCTCACGGTAACAATAAATCTCCGAGGCGCAACAATTAAGGATTCGCTATATCATCTTAAGAACAGCAGCATTTTCGTTTCACTACCTAAAAACCCTGCAACACCAACCATGCGAATAACATCCATCGTCAAGAAAATCCCGCAAGGCGTTCTTCTCAAACCAAATTACATCTTCCCTGTTCAGTAACGAACTTAAGCGATATAACACAATCCATCATTAAAAAAGGAGAAACCATCATGAACTCAATATCAATTACAGGACGTCTCGGCCAGGATCCGGAGCTTCGTTATACGCAAACAGAAAAACCAGTCTGCAATATCTCAGTTGCGAACACCACAGGGTTTGGCGACAACCGTCAGACGCATTGGTTCACCGTTGTTTGCTGGCAAGGGCAGGCTGAAGCTGTTGCGCAGTATCTTCATAAAGGCAGCCAGGTGGGCGTTACCGGGCGTTTACAAACCAGGAAGTGGGAAGACAACGATGGCAACAACCGCATATCAACTGAGATCGTAGCCAATACTGTTGACTTTTTAGATCCATCTTCAGGTGATACCATTCCTCCGGAGCAGATTCCCAATTCCGGACCAATCAATGAAGCGGCGCCGTTACCGGATGGTGAGATTCCGTTTTAATCTAAATTTTCTACTTGACGGATAATGAATTTCGTTATACAGATATTTTCAACCACTACTGAGGGATAACCAATGGCCTACACACCAGAACTCCAAATGTTCCATTCTGCATCCCTGCGACGCATCGCCTGGGCACTGAAAAAGCCCATGACAAAAACCCTCGCAGCTATCATAGATAATCTCATAGCTATCATCGACCCGGGGAAAATCTGCGAAACCTGCAAAGACAAATCTGATTGCCAAAACTGCATGTTTGGAGATTCAATCCCAACCGCCGAAACACTCAATCCATTAAAATTCAACCTCGAAAGGAGCGTATCGATTATGAAACCAACCCAAGTATCGGTCTTAATCTCTAAGAAGATCGGCAAAAACTTCTGTTCATGGAGTGTCTCCCAAGGAGTTACCGCGGAACTTGAAGAAGGTGATCATTACAAAGAGGCGATCATTGAACTTGATACTAATCTCAAGGAACTCGTTGCCATGTCTCTTCCCATGGGGCCAAAAGGCTCAAAAGCAGCAAACCTGCCGGCCGAACTTCCGGCAATTCCTGAAGTTACTGGAGAATAACCATGTTCACATACGAAGATGCTGTCGAAGAGCAAGAAAGGACACATGAAAGCGAACGTGATTTCTTAAAAAGACATAAACCGCTTTTTCGTACTGCTATCGAATACGGTAACATGTTTTCCCACAATGATAAATGGGAATATCCTATTACGAAAAGACGAACAGACGTGACATTTGCAGTTGGTAGTGGTTTAATTAACTGTGTAGCCTTGAACCTATATCTCGGTCCGGAAGATTCTATTATTAAGGATGTCGGTCCAATTATCGAAGAACTCAAAGAACATCCTTACCTTAAGTTTAAGGCCGAATCCGATTATATTGAAAATGGATGGAAAGGCTGGGACTTTAACATGAAAACGATCTTAGGTCTACCCGCAACATTAAAAGTAAGAGCATTTTTCGAAGCATCAACAAAATGCAAAAAAGTCGGGACTGGGAAATTCGAAGAAATTATGGAAGTACAATGCGAGGAATAATCCCATAATCAACAAAGAAGAAGAAGATCGACAATGGACAGAAGTCATGGATTTATCAGAAAAATATGGATTAATCGGACAGGCCTATGCTGGAGTGGCTACGTTATTTTCTCATAGTGTTCAACAAGAAGAAGGTTTTTACTATGATATTCAATACAAACGTGGCCTTGGTCCACACCCATCGAAAATTAAAGAAGGAATAATTTCATGAACTTCAACCTTCTGTCCATTGCATCCGGTATGAGCCCTGTATTGGCAGAACATATGTCTTCGGGATCGTCTGACACCCTAATCGACCCAGCGAAGTCTATTGTTCTCCGTCATCACCGCAGCGCTTTTACCGGGTGCTTTTCAATGTTTCGTGTTAAGAATATCAACTGGGACATCTATAAATCCTGGAAAGAGAACCCAATCCCACAACTAACCGGTATCATTGCAAACCAATTTATTAAGATTATCCAAAATAGTTATTCATTTATCACGACTCCGCCACCATCTGCCAAAAGAGATCCGGAAAATTATTGTACATATAATCTCGCACGCACGATTGCGTTTCGGGCTTCATTAAAATTCATTCCAACTTTTCAGCAACGTTTATCGAAAACCAATCACGGTCGTTTCGCCAGCCTCTCTCAAACTAAACCCCAGCTCACATGGTATCCACAAAAGCGTTCAATTTTGTTAATCGATGATTGTATTACCTCTGGAAATTCCATGAAACAATGTTATCAGGTACTTAAAGACCTCGATAACCATATCGATGGTTTGGCGTTTATTGATGTTAATCAGAAACCAAATTCAAAAGGAGGAGAGTGATGTATGAATTCCAAGGATTTTATATTCCAGATCGAATGATGCCAGGAATTACAAGATATATTAACGATAGAATTCTTCCAGGACAATTTCTACAGGCCATCATTTGCAATGATCTCAAGGCAGCATGTAGTCGAGCCGATGATGAAAATCAACGTAATCTCATAGCTTACGTTGGCTACTTTCACAACGAAGCTCCTTCACAATGCTGGGGATCAAAAAAGAAAATGATGGCATGGGTTAATGATACACCCAAGGAAAAACAACAACCAACTGTTTCGATAAAAGAATCGTACGAAACAGCACGCTTAATACATGAAGGCCTTCGCTTAGCAGTTATGAGAGGAAAATCCTAATGTTCAGCCATAATAAGCAGCTGATCACTCTTCAATACGATTACATGAAACGCGAATCAGCCGAAGCATGGCTTCTTGCATTTAGCCGTAAAAAAGCATGGCTTGCTAAAAGTATATGCGATATCGATACAAAGAATGCAACTATCGAAGTTCCACAATGGCTTGCTGAGAAATATGGTATTGAAATGTATGAGGTATAATATTGTGACAAAGAAAAAGATAAAAGAACTAAATCTTTGTAGATATTGTAAACGAGACATCTCTCATCTTCATCATAATGCAGTTCATTGTCGATCTCCGATATGTCAAGAGCAATTCAATTTTGACCGTATAGAAAAAGTCCGTGATCAATCCAGACGATGGCGCAGAACCAAAAAAGAAAAACATAAGCAAAACTTATCTAAACGGAAATGTCAGGCATGCAATCATTTATTGCCAAAAAACAAATGGTTTTTCTGTGATGATTTTTGCAGGCAAATGAAAACTGGGAATTATCGCATTGATGGTGATTGGTTGTTTGCGTAGATTAAAGAGGGATTATTATCTTGAAAGAAAAACAATGGAAATACTGAAAATAATTGATATCATAGATCACCAGAATAAATATTTCAAACAACGATTTTTGGTACTGAATCGTGAGCCACAATATCTATATGAACGTGAGGGGATTTGGCTTATTGGTGAAGACTCCGGATTCTTTAGCTTTTATAAATACGATAAACCAAGTGTTGGGTTCTTTGCATTTGCTGGCAGAAAGTTTAATATTCCCATGAAGGATGGATCTATAGAAAAAGCATATGGGCAGTGGTGGGATGGAACACCGGATGATTACAGTGGCCTTATTTACGAAACAGGATATGGAACACCAGACGGTTTATCTAAGTGTAATGTTTTTTGTTCTATCAGAGTAGATCAAATAATTGTCGACAAATGGCTATTTAAAAACGAACCAAGCAATAATTACAACAGATACAATAAACGACACATTGATTTTGGTAAACAGATCATAGTAAGTCGTTGGGATAACTGACTAAAGTACTAATAAGTTAATTCATACGTCTTCATTATGCTACACGGCTAATCTAAATGTTATCAATCCGCTCTATCAATCACCAGGCCGTCTTTCAGGACGCTCTTCCTGGGTCAATAGGATGCAAGCCGGTTGCTCTGGGGCGGGATTAAATTAAGGAGATTATCATGTGTTACAGTGGAACCTGCAAATGGGAATATCCTTCAGGTAAATGCGGCTTACCACGCGGTCGTAAATGCCCAGATGGAATGAACGAAGAAGAACTAGACGAGGAGCAAGATAACTGGGAGTATGCTCAGGAGCGAGCATTTGAAGAGAAGAGGGAACGTCTTTTTGGAATTTAGAAAGGAAAAACCACTATGAATAGAAAGATAGCATCATGGACACATTTACAATCAATGGTCGTGGAGACTTTTCAACTTTTAGATCAAGCATCGAAAGAAATCTACCATCTCATGAGCGAGCTTGGGGATGATCCATTCAATGTCGGGTGCTATTCGAAAATTGTAAAGTTTTTAAATGAAAACACTGGAGACCACTCATAATGGCATCCTTAAACCAAATGCTTGAAAGATGCTCCACTGGAAGGCATTACATCTATCTTTGTCTTCAAAACAGAACAACTTCTTCTAACCAGATTGAAATCCTTCCAGGGTTAAAAGCGGACGTGATTACCCATGGTCATCCAAAAGAGAATGGTCGGAAATATTTACCAACAATAGTAAGTCTTGAATGCAAAGATTTATTCAATTATTCGATGGGTGATGCCAGTTAATTTTCTTCTTCTTTTGGCATGTCGTCCTTAATCTCCCCTTCTTCCTTTTTCTTTATCGCATCACTTTCAATTTCTTTTTCCATTTTTGCCATCTGCTCATTTGTTAATCCGCTTAAGACTCTTTTTGCTACCAGCTTCTCAACTTCAACTCTAAAAATTTCAGATGTAACAACATTTTTTGCCTTAATTGCATCGTCAATGCTAAGCATCAATTTCTCTGCATTAAATTTCTTCTCATGTGAAATGCTGACTTCATCAAATTCCTCTCCGATATTTTGCCACATCATCCAATATTTTACACATAGCAATCTCGCTTCAGTTTCACTGTCAACTTTTTCGGCTAATGCTGTATTCAAAAACCGAAACGATTCCTTTAATGATTCTCCACTGCGTGAACCTTTCGACTTCGACATTTCCCTGATTACGCTCAGATTAGCGATTCCATACATCTCATCGCTTTTTCTATCCCATATTTTTATAATTGCATCAATAGAGTCTCTAACTTTTGATTCCATCCAAAATGGTTTATCTCCGGGTGTCCCGGGAGGGAATTCAAGGATCCGTGTTGCCCCAACCTCTACAGGTGTATTTTCTCCGCCCTCAGTAAGTTCCTCTTTTGGCAGGGCCAACATTGGGAAAGCTGCATTTGTAATCACCTCGTCTGCATTGCTGGCATCTCTTACCATCGATGCATCGATCATTGCAATGTCTGCGACATCAGAAATACTCTTCCCAACATCCCCAGCATCTTGTCCGTTTCCGAACCAAATAAATGGAATTTCCCCAGATCTCGCAACACCTTCTTTAATGAAAGGATTTGCCCCAGTACCGATCAATTCCGGTACATCTTCAATACTGTCAGGAATTTTCCACACCTCCCACTTCTCTCTGGTCCAAATCCTTATTGTATTATAATTCTCAAACAATTTGAGGTATGACAATATTGGTCTATTGTTTACCGGATCTCGTTCATATTCCCAGTCAAGGATATTTAATGGTGAGTAATAAGCAAGGTAGGGGTAAATACTGTTATCGAGTTCGTCTTTTACAGTTTCGTGGTTTCCCGCGGCTTTATCAACTAATATACCGCAATGACCATAAACACTTGCCCATTTACGTTTTCTTCCCCAGAAGTTGCTCCAGTTTGTGCCATAAAGGTCACAATCATCCATAAATAAGTCCCATAGGTTGTCTTTTTTTAATCTACCAAATTCTTCGGCAAACGGTATTTCTCTTAAGAAATCGTTTAATACGTTTGTAATCCTTTTGGTATAGTTAAAACCAAAAGCCGCCGCCTTCCTTGCTTTGAAATTCTCTGAATCATCTTCAAATTGTCTTAACACTCCCCATGCAATTAAGGCTTTTGTTCCTCGATACGCAGCTTGGTAAAATTCCCAGTCGTCTTTACCTTCATCGTAACCTTTGCTTGTTTTCAATAGATCTTCTTTTTTCATGATAAACCTCCCAAGATTTAGGTTATCTGTATTTCTTTTGTTCGCGTGTTTTGTAGCGTTTCGACATTAAACGATAACGTGTTTCATCATAGGCGTGATCCTCTGCCTCGGTTGCCACATCTTCAATATTCCGTTTATCTCTTGGTAAAACCGGGACTGTTCGAATGAAATGCCTACAGTTGGAGAATATTAACAAGCCAGGTTTTTCCATTGGAATTTCTTGTGAATTCTTAAGGAATCGTCTTAGTTTTTCAAGTCCTTGTTTCCTGCTACCGGGTTTCTTGTTTGCCCGCGTCCAGTTAACTCCTTCTCTTCGCATATCGGCGGCAATACACATATTGTTTTCTTCATCATAGATAGATGAATCTGCGGGACCTCTCACGACACCTCTATTACCGATAATCTTTTCAAATTCAATAGAAACTTCAATCCTTTTAATCTCCTGCGCGATTTCAGATGCGACCATTCTGCATCCTTCATTTTCTGTTCCATTCCATCCATAAAATTCATATATTCTAAAGATAGTTCCTCTCGGAAATGATTTTATTTTCCCATCTGCAAGAGTTATCTCAGTCCCATCACTTTCTGCCCACCATCCTACTGAGAACGGTCTTGCGGACCCCCAGTCAAAAGATCTGTCCACATACCATGAATGGGGTATCTCGAAAGGCTCGACAACATGCCGTACTTCATCCCAGATATCATCAAAGGCGCCGCCGGCCGTAATATCCCAGCTTCCATCCCGCCACGCTTTCCGTTTATTGGGATCCTTAATTGAATCGAGTTTTTTGATATATTCAGGATCTGCTTTTAAGAGGACTTTGTTTTCGAGGATTGATCCGTGGATTCTAACGCGTTGTTCGCCTATATTGTTCGAAATGATGGTACCAGGCGGGGCCGGGTCAACGAAATACCTCTTAACCCAGTTCATTCCTATTCCCCACGAATTCGTCGTAGATCGATATTTCCTTGGTACATCGGGATTACTCGATCGGCAACATGATTTCATTGCTTCGTAGCATTTATCGTCTGGCCATCCTGTGAGTTCTTCCCATCCAATAAACGAATTACTATTGACAAGAAAAATACTTGAATTATCATTTTTGTCTTGCGTTACAGACTCCAGTTGTGTTATATAATGGTTTACGTCTTCAATTTCAAAATCAACCATTTTAACAAAAGGAGTTTCTGATGACTGAACAGAAAAATGATAGGACTTCAATGGAATATTTGTTTCAAAAGATTCATGGGTGTAAGGATGAGTATAAACGTTCTGAATGTCTTCGTAAGGGGTATGTCCAGATGAATTGTCCTGAGCATCCTTATTGTTGGTTGGGCGGTTGGATGTTTGAACATCGTTTTTTATTGGAAAAAAAGGTTGGGAGGTTCCTAAAACCTGAAGAGGAATGCCACCATTTAAACCATATTCGTTCTGACAATTGTTCTGAAAATTTAACATTCCTTGCTTCAAAATCTGAACATATGCGAATGTATCATTCCAAGCAATTTGATCCAGCGTTAATCGAAACGGTAAGGGGGGCTGCGAAAAATTATGAAGTTTCCCGTGTTGATATTGCTGAAAGGATTGGGGTATCTGTCTCGACAATAAAGAATATTTGTCGGAATAATAACATGCTATGGATTGGATCAGACGAACATGAATTGAATGAACATGAAGTACAAGAAATGCTAAAGACTGACAAACCAAAGCAAGTTGCCGAATGTCTTGGTATTCATGTCCATACGTTGAGGCGGCGTTTTCCAAATCTTCTCCCAAGAAGGAAGCCTTCTGGTTATTTAGATCAATATAAGAAGAAAGTTTTGGCGCTTCGTGATAGAGGCCAACCGCTTCGTGCAATTGGGAAAGAATTTGATGTAACGATGAAAACTGTATCCGATGCAATTGCGAGATGGAATCGTCCAGAGGATTATCTAAAATACGAAAAAAAGAATAATAGATTTCTCGATGAACACCAGAAAGAAATTTATAAACTTCTTTTAATAGGGGTTTCACAGGTAAAGATTGCTTCAAAGTTTGAGACAAACAGGACAAGCCTATCCGTTGCCATCCGTAGGTGGTCAGCACAGGGTGCAGTACCCCCTGAAGTTGCTCGCCTATTAAATTCGAATAAGAATCGTATACAGAAAGTTTAATAGCGGGTTTTTCATAATGAAACGTTTTCGTTACTTTCTTGGGACCTTGCAACGTTTGGATTAAATCACCAACTTTTACATCCCTTGCTTGAATTTGCTTTCCATTTGCATATTTAATATAACCCTTATGATATATGCTGTATTCATGCCCGTGATAATTCCAATAATCGTCAGGATTGTCCATGTGTCGCAAAAGAAGCTGCTCTTTTCCTGGGAATGTCCACACATATTTGGATTCATTGTATTTAGCACCGGGAAAAATCTGATAGAACCATTTCTTCGTTCTTTGGATAATATCGTCTAATTGCTTATAAGTTCTCCTAAATAAGAGCCCGCGCCAGGCCCTGCCATATCCCTTGCCTACATCCTGGGCGAAATCCATTAGGATAGAATCTGTCTTTTGACTTCCACGAGTCCCATCATATAGTACCTCATAAATGGGACACGCAAGATAAAGTCGTTGGCTTCCCTTTTGCGGTTGCCAGATTACATTGATTTCTTGATTTTCATTCTTCGAGTTCATGGATGTAATCAGTCTCTATGGATTTTTCTTTAAGAAGTTGTTGTTGCTCCGTAGCCTTTTGAGCCCAGTCATGAGCATCTTCAATCTTCCCGGGAACCAGCATAACTCCAAAATTCCCTGAATGTTCGATTTCTTGTTTCTCGATATAACCGCGGTCTTTGAGTTGTGTTTTGGCTGCAAAAATAATACAGGAGGAGTCGCCAGCTGAAATGTTCTTCATTAAATTATCTTCTATGAAATCCTTTTTTTCCTCAATAGCAGTCTTATAAGCCTCTACGAATTCAGGATAAAGTCTCTTCCATTGGTAATAGGCATCTCGTTTTATTCCGGCAGCATCACATGCCACCTTAACGTTGAATGATGATTTCTCAAATGCTTTTAACCAGATTCTTTGTCTTTGTTTGCGAAGTTCAATTAACGCTAAGTTGGCTTTCTTGTATCCGTATCCACGATCTTTAGCCGAAACTGCAATTCCAACATTCTTTTTTCTTTTCTGGACCAATACCTTATATTTTTTCTCGAATTCAGGATCATCTCGTTTCCATGTATTAACAATGTATTTTGTTATACCTATTATAGTAGTGACCTCGCTTGGGCTTTTTTCTCCTCCGGAGTAGAGCAAAAGCCATTTTTCTTTAAGTTCTTCATTTTCTTTTTTATCAACATTTAAAATTCTCTTCCTTGGAACGATCATGCCTTTCACTACTGCATCATCGTAGATTTTTTTATATTCAGCAAAAAATGCTCTATCGTTGAGCTTCCATCTATAGAAATTAGATTTAATCATACCAAGCTTTTTGCAAGTGTTTTCATGTTGATACGCGCATTCTGGGAATGCTTCAAGCCACTTAGTTTTCATTAAAACCGTGCTTTTTCTTCCTGTAAATTTATCTGATTTGATAGTCATTTTTTTCACCTTATAATAAAATTTATGATTTTTTCCTTGACATTTATAAATTTTTATTATGATACTTTAGCAACCATAACTTTTTCTTATAGAAACATGCAAGGATAATTTTTTCTTATGAATCGGTAAATAGTTAGATGGAATGGATAATTCCAAGTGAAAGGAGGCAGTTATGCCATGGAAAAAAAGTAGCGAAGGAGATGTTGTTGTTGAAAACGGAAACCCGATTTTTGTGCACCCAGATGGTAGAGAGGAACAATTTAATGGCGATTCCACTTTAATTCGGATTGGAGAGCTCAAAAACGAGGCCAAAGGGTACAGGCAAAAGCATTCAGAGCTTAAAAAGCAGGTTCAGCCGATTTTGGATGCAGATATCGAAGACGTAAGTGGCTATCTCGCTAGGGCAAATGATGCCATCGACCTCGTCGAGACCTATAAGAAAGATGGTACCCCAGGCGCAGAAGAAGTCGAAAAGATCAAACAGAACGTTGCCGCAACATTCGAGGGCCGGATCACAGAAAAAGACAAACTTCACAAGAAAGAGGTCGAAACGCTTAAGGGTTTATTAAAGGAAAAAGACGGATCCATAAAAAGACAGATCGTAAGAAGTGCCTTCGATGCAAGCGAATTCATTCGAGATAAAACCTACATGCTTCCGGAACACGCCTACGATTCTTTTGGGAATAAATTCGTTGTTGAAGAAAAAGATGGCATTGCGAAAGCATACGGTGTCGATGTTAACGGAGAAAAAATCTTCTCTTTATCCGGATCAGGTTACGCAGACCCGGAAGAGGCCATCGAAATCATGGTTAAATCCCATCCCAAGCGAGATAAATTATTGCGGTCAGGCCCTGGGGGGTCCGGTGCAAAGGGTGGATCAGGCCAAAAACCATTTAATGGAAAAACGATTGACGCTTCAGATACGCAGGCGGCTTCACAAAACATTGATAAGATCGCCAGCGGGGAGGTAGTTGTTACATAATAACATTCAGATACGCAATGTTTACACCTTTTTTACCCGAATGGCGCAAACGTAAACCATTTATCTTTAGGAGGTGTCAACATGGCAATATCCAATACTCTTACAGCAATTTTACCTAAAATTTTGGCTCGTGGGCTCCTGCATCTTCGTTCCAGAGTGCTCATGACGCGTCTCGTCAACCTTGACTATTCGATGGAAGCCAAGAAAAAAGGCGAAACCATTGATGTTCCGGTAGCTGCTTCCATTACCAGCGGTGCCGTTGCGCCTGCTGCATATCCCGCAGCCCCCACTAATCTAACCACAGCGACTGTCCAGATTTCCCTTGATAACTGGCAGAAGGCCAGTTTCGGTCTGACTGACAAGGAACTTGGACAGATCAATGCACAGGATGATTTCATTACACTCGAAATGACCGCAGCCTTCGAGGCTTTAGCCGTTGATATCAATGATAGTATCTTTGCAGAATATGTCGGTGTTTATGGCTACACCGGTACCGCCGATACTACGCCGTTTGGCGCAGGCGTTGAAGTCACTTCAGCTACACTCGCCCGTAAGATCCTCAACCAGCAAAAATGCCCGAGAGACAATAGACGTGGTGTTTTGGATTTCGATGCTGAGGCAAATGCTTTAGCCCTGGCCCAATTCTCCGATGCTGAGAAGGTTGGTGGTAGTGATGTTAAGATCTCCGGTGAAATCGGTCGAAAGTTTGGCGTTGATTGGAATGCGGACGATGGTGTTCCGACTCATACGGCTGGAACGGCTTCAGGGGCAACCACGAGTAGTGCTGGGTATGCGGTTGGTGTAACTACAATGACTCTTGGTTCTAATGGAACTGGAGCCCTTGTTGAAGGAGATGTTTTTACAATTGCCGGCGACGACCAGACTTACGTAATCTCGACTGGCGATGACGACGTGAGTAATGGTGGAACCATTGTCTTTGCTCCTGCTTTGAAGGTCGAGATTACCACGGCTGAAACAGCAATTACTGTTAAAGCTGATCATGTCTCTAACCTCGTTTTTCATCGCGATGCATTTGCCCTGGCTATGCGAGCTCCAGACGATGCACTCAAGGAAGTCTTCACTCCCGACAACAGCTATACCATGCAGGACCCGGTTTCCGGTCTCGTGATGAGGCTCGAAGTGATCCGCATGTATAAGCAGACCATGTGGGAGCTTGACGTTCTGTGGGGTGCTAAGTTGATTAGGGCCGAATACGCGACCCGAATTGCCGGATAAGGCAGTAACCTTTTTAAATTCTACGTCCCGGTGAAAACCTTCCCGGGGCACAACATCTCAACCTTAATAATAACGGAGGTGTAAAAATGACTAAAAGAAAGCAGACCTTTTCGGCAATTGGGATTTTCGCAATCCTTGGGGCCCTTGCCTTATTCACATTGCCTTTCAGTGTTTTTTCTACGACAACCACACCGGCCTTATATGGGACTAATGTTCCCGTGGCTGATTCAACCGCAAACAATGTGAGCAATGATGTAATTGGTAATAAGACGGATGCGGCTGCGGCTGGAGCAGTGTCTGCAACTGAGTCTATCATGGCTTACGCTAAGCAGACAGTAACCAATACCGAAGCTGCGGCCGTTGATCTTGATGCAATTCTTTTAGATACTGGCACCACTATTCCTGCTACGATTAGCACTGCTCAGGCTGACCTTAATATTCTCACGGGTGCCAGCGGTGCAAATCTTCTAACTGCAACTCAAGCGTCTGTCGATGCGATTGAAGTTGATACGAGCACCACTATTCCTGCCACAATCACAACCGCACAAAATGACCTGGATATTTTAACCGGGGCCACAGGCGTAAACCTCTTGACTGCTACCCAGGCATCAATAGACGCCATCGAGGTAGACACCGAGACGACCATCCCCGCTACCATTACCACAGCTCAGGACGATTTGGATATTCTGACCGGTGCAACGGGAGCCAATCTTCTAACCGCTACTCAGGCTTCTATTGACGCGATTGAAGTTGATACCGAAACCACGCTGCCGGCTACCCTGGCTATTATTTCTGCCGCGGCCGGCCCGTCATATAGTCATCCGAATTATTTGGCGGTAGCAACGGGAACTTTTGATACCTCTGGAACGTGGAGTACCGTTGCGGCCCATGAAATCGCAGTCGTAACCGGTGCAGTTAGAATGACTATTATTGCTGAGTGCGTGACGACTGTGTCCTCCGTTAGCGATACCGGAACCATCTCGCTTGGTGATGAGGTCGATGTTGACAGCGTAATTGTAGATTCAACCCTCGGCGCCGGTGCCATGGCTTCGGGGGAATTATGGGTTGATGCAACACTGACCAGAACCATTTTAACCAGGACGCAGCTTAACGCTGTCGAGTTCGCCGTGGCCGGTGGCCAGGATATTGGCTACACGGTGGGCACAAATGCCATTTCCGGTGGTTCAATGATCTTCCATATTTATTGGACAGCTCTTGATGCAACCGGGGCAGTTACTGCTGGAGAAGGCGGAGTATTTTAATCTGGAATCAACCTAAACTTTATTATGGAGGGTCAAACGGTCCTCCATGATAAAAACAAATACAAAATTCCCTACAAGGAGATACACCATGCGCCTTCCGACCGTAAAGATAATCGCAAAAAACAAATCAGGATATATTGTAATTAACGAATCTGACTTCGATGAGAAAAAGCAGAAACTCTACATAGAGCCATCCGAAGTCGTTGAAACCGTTATCGAAGAAAAAAAATATTCAATCTCTGAACCCGAGCAAGCCCCAAAAAGAAAACCTGGTCGTCCACCCTTAAATAAGAAGGAAAATCCTTTTGATTAACCAAGGAGGACGATATGGCCTACAGCACCGATGCGGATCTCCTGAAGATCCGTTCGACAATAATGGACCTCGGGGTAGACGATTGGTCTGATTTCCATACTTCTGCGAAGACCGCGATCGACAATGACCTTGAAGTGAAGTGGTATCGCAAAGCTTCCGTGCAATCCGGATATGATTGGCGCTTCACTCCATATGATAATAGTCTCCTATTAAATTCAGCAACTCAATTGCTGGATCTCTCCTGTTACAAAACCCTCTTCTTAATTTATCGT
>Ga0222667_1000559_pt1 | contig 15966 bp, 16 predicted proteins | sample AntAcemetagen657_FD_179854 | JGI IMG/M metagenome (GOLD analysis project Ga0222667, IMG submission 179854) | Saline water microbial communities from Ace Lake, Antarctica - #657 | ecosystem: Environmental > Aquatic > Non-marine Saline and Alkaline > Saline | place: Antarctica: Ace Lake... | reverse complement strand
CTAATATCTCTGCATCAGTTAATTCTCTACTCTGTGTGCTGGCTTCATCCTCTATCCATGACCTCCATGAACCGTAGACAGCGGCATCGGAGGTTATAGTTCGCGCTGCTGATGCGTCTCCTGTATAACCAAATGTTCTCTCTGCTGCATCACTATCAGAGAAGTCCAAAGCAACCGTATGTGCTACTCCTGCGTCTATCGTGAACTTATGTGTTCCTCCATCGTAAGTCACTGCCCACGTGATAACTCCTCCTGTAATAGTAGCGTTGGCCTGCATCTTCGATTCTAATTCAGTAGCCATCTCATCGCCGGTGTATGTTCCGGCATCAACAGCTATGATCGCCGTTCCTTGATCTGAGGTGAAATCCATATTATTGTTGCTTGCTGTTACCGTAAAGCTATTATCTACTGCCGTCCGGTATTTGTAACCTTTGATGTCCTTGTCAGTGTTTGGGGGCCATGTGAAGATAACCTTCTTGTACTGAGGGATAGTTGCTATCACACCTACATTAGCAGGGACAGCGTTCGTCAATGTGATGGTGTCAAAAGCAGCGGACCAATTACCTGCTCTATTTCTCCACTTACCATACAAAGTATACGCTGTTACAGCGGGATCGGGATCAGTGATAGCAAAGCTTGTTCCTAAACCACTAAAGAATTGATGTGCATCTTGCGTTCCCCAGTTTGCGTCCTCATCTCGTATCTCTGCTTCTAAAGCGTCTCCATTTGTTCCTGTTATTGCATCCCACGATACAAGTAGCTCTCTAAAGAAACTACTTTTATCCGCAGGAACTGGTGTTGGTGCTGTCGGTTGAACAAATACAAGGTTCCCCGGTACTCCTGGATTACCAACAATGGCAGTGGGACCGTCTTCTGTCCAAGCGCTCTTTACATTCTGTCCCACGGTCCTAACTCTTACATAATAATCCACATTGTTATCTGGATTATCAATTCTAGATGAAGGCCATTTAGGTGTTTCATACGGTACCCATGCATCAGTACCTTTCTTTATCTCAACCTCATAACCAATAATCCAATCGCCTCTTGCTCCTTCCCACTCCACATCAAGCCAAGCCAACCATGTATTGTCTTGCTGTAGTATACCACCTTCTGCAACAGTAAGGTAGCTGGGAGCAGTGGGAGGAGTGAGCGAATTATTTCCTGGAAAGAATGTGTTCTCTGTTATCGTGGAAAGAACACCATCAGCATTATCCGTATAGACATCTGGATTGTGCTCACGGAACTGCATCGAGACTTCATCGTTCTCTTGTTCTTCACTTTTAATGACACGGAACTTCTTTGCGACCCATCCCGGAACTGGATGTGTTATCTCTACAATATCTCCGGGTACGCAGTGTATCGAATCTATACCTGCCGTGAACGCACATGTGAATCTATTAAAGAATGACACATTGAGATAGATACGAGCAAGTCTCCGGGCATGGAACGGATTGTTTACACCCGGTAGCTCCATCTCCAAATTGTTTTCTCCTCGTGCCTCAATGTCGTAAGATATCTTTTCCGTTACCGGTTGCATCAACCACATCTGTCCTGGGTCTTTGTACCAAATCGTGACGCTATTGTAACATTCCTGTGGTTGTGTCTTTCCATAAGTGAAAGTATTTTCAATGATGTTTGCCGTGGTGAAAGACTGGATAGACGCCTTATCCTCATCTAAATGCAACGACCACTTACCATCAAGGTAAAGCAAGTAGGCATTAAAATGCATCAAGAGAGATTCAAGAAGCTCAAACGGATCTTCAAACACATCATGGATAAAATGCATCGTCCATCTATTGTAATCAGCGCCGTCATAAGAGCAAGTAACCTGTGCGTCACAAGTGGTTGCCACGGCCTTGAAACTATCATCGTCTATATTTGCGTCAACAATTCCAAGACCGAACCGTGTAGAGGACAGGTAAGCTCTTATTATCCATGCAGGATTATACGTGTACTCGGTTATCCACGCCGCTCCATTCCACACCTGTTCTTTACGGCCTTCAATCTCTGCAAAGATTTCTGGTGTGTTTGGGAGCTGTTCAGAGGCGTGTAGGAACAATTCAAGTAATGCTAAGTTTCTTAGACCACCAACGTAATTTGCAATTGTAGCGCCGTCTAGCACAACACCCATGATAGCGTGTGCACCACCATACAAAGCCTGATTTGGCTGCATATGTACAGTGAACTTGATTATATCTGTCAAATCAGCAGGAGCGCCGATACTTCCATCTGGTGAAGATAAATCAATAGATATAGTCTGGATAACGGCCTCTGTATATGTAAAATTCCAATACGTTGCATTACCAAGTGAATCCTCTAAATGAACTCTGGTAATACCATACACAGTTTGAGGATGCAGACAATACCAACCAAACTTAGTTGTAGTTTGACCCGACACATCAATAATATTATTTAATGTGTAATGCGTGTAATAGTCTACTCCACTAGTGTTCGTGCCTGTTACATACATAGCCCAATATGGCTTTGTTTTAAATGTTATTCCGGTATTTAACGCTGCCTCACCACCAAAATTAGAAGCAGCCGCAACTTTCCTTAGCGAACCTCCACCTGTCGTTGTCCAAGTACCTTGAGATTCTGTAATAGCCCCGGTAAGAGAAAGAGCAGCCTCCTGCGTTTCAACAGCCGTAACATCTTGCGTAGGAGTTCCCATGTACGCTGTGTAGTTACATCCGGTCAACGTCCAGTCACTTGTTGTAAACGTACACTGTAGCGTAGCGTAATTTCCGCTGTAAGGAAACCCATAATTCCTATACTTAGCATCAGCCGGTGCCAGTATCTTCAAATTTGGTGCAGTAAACTCAACATACTTGTAATTTATTATGTCACAACGCCATTCTCCGGTGTTAGGACTATTTATCTCTTCCGCAATATCCGATAAAGTTACTGCACCTCTGTATATCGTGTGTGTAGCGGCAGGATTGACAGTTGTTAATACAATAGTAGAGGCAGTTACTTCTACTGTAGCACTATCACAAGTAGACCTGTAATAAACCTTCAAAGCGTCAACTTCGGAAGACGCTGTTTCATCCTTCAATATAATGTTATTAGCATATACCGTCTGGACACTCTCTATCTCACCCTCACACATACCAACAATCTCTGTTACATCTTTACCTGGGGTGGTCATAAAGATAACGTTTCCACCAATAAGAACTCGTCCGTGTGCAACGGCTACGGGAAGCGACGGGTCTGCTGTGTTTGTCGGAAGGTCAAAGGCGTAGTTAGGAGACTGCCTCATGTTCCGCATAAGCTTTCTTGCTGCTGATTTAGCAACAAAGAAACTTACGACGCCACCTATTATCATGGGTGCAACGCCATGTATTCCTGCTGCCGTAAGCAAATATGTTAATGCTGGTCCAGGCATTTCTTCTTACTCCGTTCGCCTAAAAATGGAACAACTTGTTAATTTTCTAGTCCAAAACCTGCTCCTACCAAACTGTTGTCTAACCACTCCTGTATCTGGTGAGGTAAATAAGAAATAGTCGTCATCACTTAAACAGATACCGATTAAAGTCTTCTGCTTCAGGTTAAACAAAAGAATGTCAAATGCTTTCTTATGCATCGGTGATACCTTGTGGCAGAACCTTAGAAATTGCATCTCGGCTTCTTTGACACCGAGGAGACTCCATTCATCCATCTCTCCCGTATCAATCCCGTTCAGTAACTCCGGTGCATGTGTCTTATAGATGTCCAACAGCAGACCTACACAGTCGAGGCCGGTATCCCGTTCTCTCCCGCTACGAACAAAAGGAACGCTTATATATTTCTCTGCATCTTTCGCTGTAAATGTTCTTTCTGCCATTGTTATATCTACTCCATCTTCTGTGTTGACCGCTTGATGATAACACCCGGTATCGTAGTGAAACCGGCGAAATTAGCCATATTTGCATACACGTTTCGACACATATCAGGTGTATTGTCGCATCCTTGTTTCGCTGAGTACACTACACCTACTGCCGGTGCTGTAGTAAATCCATAGTCCACTATGAACTGTGCCGGAGTGACCGCTAATGTGCCTCCTGTAAAGGTCAGTATAACTCTGCTCTCTCCACCAATAGTCAACGTTCCTTTTTCAAAATACCTATCGGCGTAATCACCAGCAATATCAGAACAATCAATAGTTCTTCTGGTACATCCTGCGTCTACAGTTCCAGCCTTTGTTATAGCTGTTTCTCCGCACTCAGCGTCAACACCATAAGTCCAAGGACAGCCAGACCCATAAGTCCTTCTTGGTAATTTTAGTTTCCTTAATGCGCCATGACCAATGATTTCCATTGCCGCTGTCTTACCGTCCACCTGTGGCTCCTGCATCTCACCTTCAAATCTGACTATGTAATCATCTGCTGCCATAGCGTCAAGGAAGATTTCTTTTATGATATATTTCCTACCACCAAATTGAACATTGGAAGCAAGCAGAGAGGATAGAGCAAGAGAGACATCATCTTTTTGTATCGCGACACTGGCAATTTCCAGGCCAATGGATGAAGAGACATTAGATCGACCCGAACCGAGAGGTGAATATACCTGACCTCCGGTAGGAAAGGTGATAGCTGTTTTATGATTGCAATAGTATTGCGTTCCTCCATCAGCGGCATCGAGATACATCTCATGGAGTTCAACAGGGCGGTTTTCTTTTAGGTTCTTTTGTGTAGTAAAAGGACCGCTCAGTGTACGTGCCATTAAAACCGCCTCCTTACAAGTCTTCTATTAAAGCTAGGTCCCCACGGTAAAGTGCTAGTGAGAACTCTTCAAATGATAATGTATCATTCACAAAACGCATCGCAATCGAATGTTTATAGTCAGCACGGATAACAACACCATTGGGTACGTTATCAGTGAATGTAACAATCCCGCTGGCTGGAGTGGTCTCTGCAAAGGCTGTGGTTGCTACTCCATCAAGATACATGACAGTTGACAGAGCAACGTAAGCGGCTTCATGTACCGTATATATCTTAGTCGCGTCATCACCTGTATTGACATACTGCCAAAAGATGTTCTGATAGAAGTTGAATCCTTCATACGCGCCTTTTCTGGCGTTAAAGAAATCCCATATCTCTTGAGTTTTCTGATCTGACCATGGATTCAACCGGAGGTTAAATTCTCTCCTAGCAGCGGACCATTTACTTCTACGCTGTTCTGAGCCATCCTCAAACGTCGATATCTCTGTACGCCATTCCGTACTTCTATTGCTGAGATAGCTTTCAATGATGTCTAACGTAGCCATTGTTTATCCCTATCCTTAATTTCTTGATCTTCCATACTTACGATTGGTTTGATAAACTCCCTTGCGCTTCACTGTGCTGTCATTTATCATGTTCTCAACGATGATAGCGTTTGGAGGCAATCCGGCCTTTACAAGCTCCGCAGCCTTCAGAGTGTTGATGACATATATATCCGGCTGTTTCCCATCCGAACCCGCGTCTCCTGAGCGAGGAGAAGTGGCTGTAGCAGCATCAACTTTCTCTCCTTTATGAAGGAAGGCCATACCTGACTTCGTAACCATCGGAGTTCCAGAAGCCAACCGTGGAGGAGTAAGACTAGATGAAAAACCGCCACCAACTTTAGTGGCGGAATTTGAAACAGCGGCACCTACGGATGTTGAGGATGCAACAGAGGCTGGTGATAAAAAGTTACCGAACAATGATTTCATAATATTGTTCATCATCATCCGCATGAGCATCTTCAAGAACTGCGTTTCGATATCAAGAATCATCTGCCAGAATATATCTCTTATCTTGCTGGTACCTTTAACCAAGCCTTCAACAAGAATATCTTCCACTCCGGTAGTGATTCTTTCAAAAGCCTGTTGAGAGAAGTCACCTATCTGCTCCCACCATCTCTTCATAGCATCAACATGCTTTTTCCATCCAAGAACAAAAGCCTCACTTAAATCAGTCTGTGCCTTCAATTCCTGCTCCTGCATCGCGATTGTCTTTTCAATTCTTTCTCTTTCAATCGCTATCTTTGCATCAGCTAACTTGTTTGCAGTCGCTTCCTGGATACCTGCACCTTTCAGCACCTCTACTAGCTTTTGCTTACGGAGTACATTTATTTCATCAGTTGCTCTCCGCATTGACGCCACAAGATTATCAGCCAAGTCTAAACCAACTGGTCCAGCAGTTCTCTGACCTACGATGTCACCTAAGACACCTTCCATCAGTGCTCTGTTACCTTGCATGGCTGAGATGTTAGACTTTTTCTTCAACAAAGATATTTCCTTGCCTACTTTTGCAAACCATTCTCCTCTTGTTTCAAATTCTGACGCCATTAGCTTTAGTTGTTCTAGCATCCGAGAGTCTTTTACTTCATTAAATAATCCCACGGTTGGATCTGAAAATGTACTTAGCAAACCTCTAGGAAAGGCACCAGCAATTCTCGATGCGTCAGTTGCTCGTTTTGCCGAATTATCAATCCTTGCAAGTACTTGAGGATTCATGTTTCCCGAAATTACCTGTTGTGCCTTAGCAAACTCGGATGCCCACTGTGCTTTTTGCGAAGCTAGTAACTCAATCCTTTTTGCAAATTTCTCAGTCACCGAACCAACAGCGTCATAGGCAGCAAGAAACTCTGTTTTTATTACCTCTGCTTCCGTAGTCAAATTAGATAAGAGTTGCTGGCGTGTACCTCTCATACGATCCAGTGTTTCATAGATTTCATCTGGATCTATGGTAGCAGGAGGCTTACGCTTAACTGCGTTTCTTATGTCTTCCTCAATAATGGCGTATTCCTTCCGTGCGGCGGCTAGTTTCTTTTTGAAATCTCTCTCATACTCTTGGTAGACCTCAACTGATACAAAACTTTCCGACGCTTTTGGTAAAAATAGACCAAAAAAGTCTATTTGCGATTTCAAAAGATTATATTGCTGCTGTAAGGCGCTTGTAAATTCTTTACTATTCTTTCCTTTTAACTTTTCCATCTCCTTTTTTACAGTATCAGCTAAATCCTTGTATTCTTTCTTTATTCCAGCCAACCTAACTCGGGCCATCGTCTTATCTACACCCACCTGAGCTTTGGCTATTTTATCCTCCGACCCCTTAATTGATTCCTTTGATCCAAAACTAGCGGCAAGCTGCTTAAAAGTAGAACTGACTGCTTTATTTATTTTTGAGCTAAAAGGATTAAATACCTTATCAAGCAAAGAAGGTTTACCCATAGCTTCAGCTAAACCAGTAAAAAGTACCACAAATCCTTGTTTAATGCGCTTCCCTGCTCTAGCTATCCATACATCAATCTGAGGCATTAATACACTCATAAATCCTGAATTTAGATTAGCCAACCCCACAATAATATCAGATATCCATGTAACACCCGTCTTTGTCATTTTAATAGTGAAATCAGCAATTGCTTTGATTATCTTGAACAGCTTACCTAAGAAGTCAATAACTCCTTTACCTTCATTCTGAATCCAGTCAGGCAGCTTCTGAAATTTACCTAGGTAATCCTCAATAAATCTGGTTGACATCTCCAACGCCATACCAATTGTGTCATCACCATACAACGCTTCTAGCTGTGGAAAGAATGATTTTCCTACAAGCTTTGTAGATTTAGACGCAATATCCTCTAACACAGCCATGAAATCTATGAGTGCATTACTTATTCTCTGCGCTCTCAACTCGAAAGAATTACTACCAATCATCTCCGACAGTTGCATGACTACCTTGAACAATTGATCGCTTACAGCTTCATAGAAACCGGAACGACCTATCTGCACAGCTCCCATATAAAAAATATCTCTAATCTTATCCACCTGAGATGTAAACTGCTTGCTCAACTTATCCAAAGCTTTACGACCCACGTTACGTTCAATAAATACTTCCAACGCTTCCATGAATTTCTCAGGTGATTTCTTTATCTCAGATACTGACGCATTGATAGTAGCGGCAAGGAATCGAGGCAGCAAGCCAAACCTGAACTGCAATGAACGGAACTGTCCAGCTAACCCATGCCTCAAAGCGAACAAGGCTGAATCAATACCTCTGTCTGGTCGGAGTGTGACAAGACCAAGCGCAGTGTCCATTATCCTATTAACATTCTTATCCAGCTTATCCAAGTCAGCAAGAAGAGGCTTAATGGTAGGCATGACCGCGAACCCACTGATCCCTTTGAGCGCTTCAGACATTCTCAACGGACTCTTGATAGCATATCGGTAGGCTGACTTCATCAATGCCTCTACTACTCTTGAGTCCTTCATCGCACCTTTTAACATGATGGTGTACTTTGTAAAATCCTCTGTAGAAGCAAGAATATATTTGGTTAGTCCTCTGAGTCCTCTCAAGATAACAGCGTTTACCGCAATGAACTTAGCAAACCAAAAAGCTGTGACGGTATACAACCATTTCATAACCTTTCCAAAACCTTTTGCTACCTTCATTGCCTTGGTCATAGATGTCTTAATCTTTTTCCACACTGATATCTTGTTCTTTGCTGCTTTTGCTTCACGACGCTCTTGTTCAGCGGTGTCTTTGTTAAGCTGGTTAATGTCCTGCTTTTGTTCTTTAATATTCTGTTTAGCATCAGCAGCAATCTTTTTGTCTTCTTTTGCCATATCCTCTTTAAGACCCAAGAGGGATTTAGACGCTTGTTGCTGAATATCTACGGCCTCTGTACTTAACCTTTTTCCTTCTTTTCTCGTTTCCTGTAATTGTGCAGAAATACTCTTCTGAGTTTTCTCTCCAAGTTTAGCTTTCAAACGTGCTTCTGCTTCTGCAAATTTTACTCTCTCGTCCGCCGCCTCTTTTTCATACTTGGTAGTGATCTCTGTTACTTTTTCGGTATGCTTAGCAGCGTTCACTTCTCGTTTTTCTTTAGCTTTAGCAGCGGTTTTTTCTCTTACTCCTTGTTCTGTCAATGAAACAAACTTTTTAACACCTGCGTCTGAGTCTATCTTAATTATTTTATCTTGTGTGACCTGAGCGTTTTTAACCCTCTTAGCATTTTCCGTTTGGGTATTTTTTGTTACCTTAGCATTCATCCGATTGGTCATATCGGCAAAGGTGGAGATTTGACCTTGTGCGCTGGTCAGTCCTACTTTTAATCCATCTGTACTTGCACCTACACTAATATTTACAGGCTCATTAGCCATTATTTCTCACCTCCTGCCGCTTAACTATTAATCTCGTCCAACCGCTTCTTTGCTAACATTCCGGTAACATGCCTGTGTGCGCTGGTTACGACCATAAAGAGATACCATCTGTCATCTTCATTCTCAATCCCCATTAAATCCAAAACCGCCTTGATCGCCTCGCACCTTAATCCGATAGCTATTCCAGATAATCCACTCACCGATACATACTGGTCGTACACAAGACCAAATATCTCATATGGCAGATCGTTTTCTGGCAACAGTTCAGGCTTAGCACACGTGGCGCAAGGCGGTTCTGTGTCATCAATTGCATATTCATCCATACATTCGGAACAAGTGGGATGTCCTGATAAGAACTCCCACTCTACTCTTTTTTTAGGTTATCGTACACCTCTTCGTCACGAGCCTCATTAAAAAGTCCTACGTCTCTGCATACATCATCAATCCATTCCGCAAACGCAATCGAGAGCTTCATCAACACAAACCTGTTATCACGGTTACATGCAAAATCTTGCCCATCTGGAGGTTCTTCTTTCAAAAGGACTAGCTCTCGCAGAACATTAGGAGTCAAACCGCTCCAGTCTTTTACAGCAGCCTCACCATAAGCACGGATGAACTTATCATCCTCTGTACTTTTGCTGGCAAGCTTCGTGGTTCTGAATCCTTTACGCGCCGAAATACCGAGATCCTCAGCCATCTTACGAAGCTTGGAACGGCTCAGGTAGGCTACCTTAACAGTGAAGGTGGGAATGTCCGGGTATTCAAACCAAACACCGTCATCAGAATCCTCTACAATAGCGTCAGAAATGAAATCTCCGATGTCCATCGACTGAGCCGCCTTCTTTACTGCTTTCTCCTTCTGTTCTAAATTCTCCACGCTACAACACTTCCCTTCTTGTTCTTATTATTATACAAACGTTACTGCTATTTCATCATTCAGAGCGGCAGAGGCAACGGCGTCAAATTCCATCGTCCGTCTAATTTCCTCATCACCAGCATCCGAAGGTGTACGAACCTCCATGTAAGGAATCGACACTTGGATAATACTTCCAGCCACATCACCACAAGGTACGATCAAAGCACCTTGATCTCTATTAAGAGCGAAACGATCAAACTTAACATCGTTCTGGCGGTACATAATCTCAAGACTTCCAGTTACTTCACGGAAAGTAGGAGTGATATGCGTTGCCGGAAACAGCGTACCAGTTTTCTCATCATCAACATACTTCACGTTGTTGTTGATCGTGCAATTAAACGAGGTGATATAAAAATCAGCAGCACCGGAACCTTCATCCAGAGTAGCAACGCCGGGTTTACCGTGTAACGGAGTACCAACCTCAGTCTGGTCAGGCAACCACGGAGCAACTACTGCCTCGTCCAACTGAGCCGTACCTAAGCCAGGAGAAATAGTCAATACATTGGTAGTGTAATTGACTGCTGTTACTTCAAAACCGTGTCCACTATTATCATCAGTACCGATCTCAATATAAATACCACCGCTCAATGATGCCAAGTAATACTTCCGAGCATCTGCAACAGTAATATCAGTGAGGGCAACCGAAGAACCGTCCTGTGCGCCGTCTAGTTCATCTGTACCTGCGTACAACTGACGAACAAATCCGCCATTCCAAGTACTCATTCCTACGCCTCCACCTGGAATAGCAATTTCCAGCGAACCAACAGTAGCACCAGCGCAAGCATAGAGAGTATGATCTTTCAAGAACCAAAGAGTGAAAGAGTCAATATCATTTGCTAATGTATAAACGTCGCTGGTAACTGGAGTGTTGGTGTGAGTTCCAAAGGCTGCTTGCCACAAGTTACCTGCCTCCGGTGCAGTACCCAAAGTCCCACTTGGTTTAATAGCGGTCGGAAAATTCCACGTTCCTGCTTCATAACGTCCTGCAATAGGACTTAACCGAGACCTAGCTGACCTAATCTGTTCATCAGGAATTATCTCTCTTGGTTGACTGACCGTTCCCGGTCCCCATAACATAACCGTATCGCCTGTCACCGGTTTAATAGGTGTTCCGGCAGTAGCTTCAATAGAAACAAAAACTTTTGTATTTCTCTTTACAGCAAGTCTATTAGCCATTGTTATATGATCCCCTTCCTTATTCTGGTTCTTTTATGTACGTCTGTCCCTTGCCCTGTGTGTATCGTGGGAACAGAGTTTAGTGAGAATATTAAACGTCCTGAATGGAAGATGACTGAGATATAATAGACGCAATATCTCTACCAACCATTGGATATGATTCTTGCCTATTATTAACCGCCTTGACACTGATTGCTATAGCAGTTTCACTTAGGCGTATATTACTACCGAATGCGTCTCTTATAGCCTTTTCAACAGAGTCAATAAGCGTATCATCACTTATCCAAGATACTCCTAATACCCTTATATAAAGTGCGAACTCATTCTTTGACATTACACTCGGATGATATTCAACACTCTCTTCACCAGCCCATATCCAAGCTACCGGAAGATCCGCTTGTTCATACTCAAACCTCCTAATATGTGTCTCACTTGGAACTAACACAACAGTTGTTATGCTGGGCAGAGTTCCGAGAAGAGTAACAACTGCGTCAGTAGCTAATCTTTTATTTGTTCCCATATGAATCCCTCTTATTCCTCAAGAGCTTCTAAAATAATCAATCTCTACCACTACTCCAACTGCTGCCTCCGGTGGATTTATGTTTGCTGGGTCAACAACAATAGTTGTTATTCTTGTATCATCAGCCTCACCATCACGGGTAATGTCAGTCAGCACAGCAGTTATTATCTGCTCAATAAACGCATTTATCGTGGTGCTCAATACTTCCTGTGGTTGACTACCATCTGCTACATCTGTAACGATCAAAACAAGTCCAACCTCTAACGTTGACTTGAAAAGGTCTTTCAATAGTCTTTCACGAACTTCATCTCGGTCATTTATGTACACAGAAGGATAGTCATAGTTTCCATCTGGAGGAGAATTAAATTGCCTATCAACAACAGCTATTCCTGGGATAGCTGCTATGACATCTTTCAAATTCTCAAATATATTTTCCTTAGAACCTACTCCTGTTGCCATTATCACTTGCCTCCGAACTCTGCTTTCATCCTGCTCTTTACTTGTGAAACCATTTTAGATATCTTAGCAACCGTGCTCTTATATGGGTAAGACACCATCCTGTATGCTTTTATATCCTTCGGTTCAAACGGTTTAAATTTTGTACTCCTAATTATAATAGGATTACCGTGCTTATCAAACCGCATACGATTAGGCTGCTTCTGACGCTTCCTTGCCTTAAATACGCCTGTAAATCTTCCTTTTGCGTCTTGCACAGGTTTCCTTCCATTAAAATAATTTAACTGGTCCATAGTGACAGGAAACGCAATCAATTGATGTGCCTTACGTGAGTATATTCTCCTGTTTCTCACGCCGTACTCCATCCTTCCAGGCAGATACTTGTACTTAATAATGTTATGGATATGAGCCACACTGATTATGCCGGATGCACCTTTCTTTAACGTTAGCACCCATGCGTCTCTCAACGCACCTTTACCTGGAGTTCTTAGCTTCACTCGCTGTAACGTATGCTTCATTATCTGCGTTAGCATTGTGTTGAAGATTATAGAAAACTTTTTATCTACAATCTCCAACTTACGACGAGCTAGTAAAGCGTCTACGTCTAGCTTTATTTCAGGAAAAGGAGCAAAGAACATCACCATTCTATTAGAACAGCTCCTTACCCAAATAGAAACACTGCTCTTCAAACTGCTCTAATTTTCTATCAGCAGTTGTCTTGAGTGAAAATGCAGCACCGTAATCAAGAGTACCACCTGATCGTGGGACACCGGCGGCGTTACTTCTGCGTTCAGCAAGCATACTAATGACTTGGAACTCAGCCCACAGCCGTAACGCCGCTTTGAATCTATTATCTGTGAATGTTTTATCAGTCCCGGAAGTAGTCCATTCCCATTCTTCTCCCGCAACGTAATATATCTTATCACCAGCCATTGTCGGACAAGGATACACAAGCATGGTAGAGGCGAATGAGTCAAGCTCAAGTCCTACTGGGTCCATCCTACCAAGACTCTTCACATTTCCCATGAATATATCGAACAGGTTTGGATTGTGATACAACGACAGTCCTTCAGCTTCAAATGCATCGGAGTCAAAGAAATCTAACTCGCTGTCAAAAGAAACCTTTAGTCCCACATATGATTCCCATATCTCTTCAAGGATATTCTTCACTGTAACAGGAACATCATAAGTCTGCTGATCCGCTACCGTGGTGATATACCTTAAAACCTTCTTCGGAACTCGCTTGTAGATTTCTTCAAACGCCTCATCGAGATATTCATCAATATCATCATTGCTTATCTCGTACTGATTCTTTGTCGTATCTCTATTGGGTCTACCTGAGTTACGCCAAACCTGTTCTCGCAATGTGTTCCTTGAAACTGCCATGCGCTATCACGCTTTCTTTTTTGATCTCGCTTTGCGTGTGACTTTCTTCTTTGCTTTTTTCTTCTTTACAGTAGTCTTTGGTTCTGGAATATCATTAGGTTTATCCTCCACAACAGGAGCAACAACTGCTTTCTTTGGAGTCGGACGAGAGGAGAAACTTATATCCTCATCATCTGCACCTCTGATATTTGCCGAGGTGACAATATTGTTATTGATAACCTTTACCTTATCCGGCACCTCTATAACGTTTTCCGGTGAATCAAGTTCTTGAAAAAGAGGAGCTGACTTAGCCACCTCCATGACTCTAGCAGTCACTGAATTGACCTTTTTGAAGTAATCACTATTTGCCGCCTGTGGGCAATCAGTTGTTGCATCTCTGCGTACCATAATTCTTTGACCGTACTCACCAGTAAACAACTGATCCGTACCACTGATATTCTCATACATCTGTTTCTCTTTTTCTTTTGCTTTCTTCGACATCTTAGCTCCTACCCTTCTCTATCTTTTATAGTCTTTCAGGCTCAGCCCCACACCTGACCCGTCTTTCACAACAGGCCACTATCTTCAGAATTTTTTCCTCTAGCAAAGAGACGAACCTCACCATCATCAGTCGCTTCAACTACAATAGTATTATTATCTAAACATATACCGTTGTATACCTTAGTCAAAATTAAGGTCATGTATTAGCGCCCATAAACCCACAATGCCAAAAGCAACGTAACCAATTAGATACCACACGCTAACCTCTCCTATTCAATTCCAACCTTCAATATGATGCTTTTTAAATACTTCAAGAGCATCTGCATAAGCTTTGGGGAATTTCTCTCGATTCAATCTATCTTCTGCAATGGGATCAAAAGTATTAGATAAAAGGCGGTCCTCAGCTACTACCTCAAAATTAGAATCGTCCTTATACTTTTCCTTCAATTCCTTAATCGTGTCACCAACAGTATCTGAGGTTACGGCCATACGGTCAACCCTCTTCTCACCATTCTCATCAGTGTAGTAATAAAACATCATTGCATTCCAGTCTTTCATCTTACTCTCCTCCTTCGTTATAATAAACCACTATCTTCTAATCCTTGCTCCAACGAATACTCAGATTTGAAGCCAATAATCTCCGACGTTCTTCCAGCATTACCAACGCTTCTCCTGATATCTCCCTTGCGCTCTGGAAGATACTGCAATACCTCACCACCGAACAATTCAGCTACATCAAGTACACTCCTCTCTTCTCCTGTACAAATATTAAATACAGCACCACCTAACGCTACTTTTCCTATTCCTACTGTCATCAGAGCACGTACCACATCCTTCACGTATACAAAATCTCGTGTTTGATTTCCATCCCCTATGATAGTCAACGGTTCTCCTTGCTTCTTCTGTCTTGAGAACACATTTATAACCGATGCATACGCACCTTCATTTGACTGGCCTTCCCCATACACATTGAAGAGCCTTAATGACGCTGTTTCTAATCCATGCTGTTCACCAAGCACCTTCATGTAATGTTCTCCAGCTAATTTCTGTACAGCATACGGACTGAGAGGATGTGGAGCAAAAGTTTCCATCAGTGGAAAGACAGTCTGCTCTCCATAAACAGCCGTTGAACTGGTAAAAGTTACTCTCTTTACATATTTACTGTTTGCTGCCGCTCTAAGCACGTTCAAAGTAGTCGTAAGATTGCACTCATGGCAAAGGCTTGGCTCAGAAAAGCTTCGACTAATATCTGGTATTGCAGCGAGGTGGATTATGCTCTTCACAACACGCTCATCTAAAATAGCCGTCAGTGCCTCCGAACCTTTCGATAGGTCTAACCACACGAACTTAGCCTTTGGATTGATATTCCCGCTCTGTCCCGTTATCAGGTTGTCTACTACAATAACATCATGGCCTACCTCACATAGCTTATTAACCAAGTGAGTTCCAATAAATCCTGCACCACCTACCACAACTACTCTCATATCAACGACTCCTCAGTGATTAAATCCACAACATTTTTAACGGCCATTGATCGAGTATAATAGAAATCTCTACACCCATATTTCTCTTGGCGTGAGGCCCAAGCACCAAGATTATCTACCAACTTTAATACCGCTCCTTCTATCGTATTACTATGGCCTGAACTAGCTGGAGTAGTTCTCAATGATATTTTAACCCCACCTGTTTTACTAATGTTAATCTGTACTCCGCTCTCCTCATTACCTAGCAGCATCAGGGCTCTTTCTACATTCATCGTATCACCAAGCCAGTTTCATTTACCTTGCCTTTTAACTTTGCTGTATTACCATACACCAAGCCATAATCAGGAACGTCCTTTGTAACAACCGAACCGGCACCTATCATATTGGTATTAACATGAAAATCTCCTATCCATCTACACAACTTATATTTCCTATTAATCTCTTT
>Ga0222667_1000557_pt1 | contig 16079 bp, 23 predicted proteins | sample AntAcemetagen657_FD_179854 | JGI IMG/M metagenome (GOLD analysis project Ga0222667, IMG submission 179854) | Saline water microbial communities from Ace Lake, Antarctica - #657 | ecosystem: Environmental > Aquatic > Non-marine Saline and Alkaline > Saline | place: Antarctica: Ace Lake... | reverse complement strand
AGCTGATTATCAAGCTGATTATCAAGCTGATTATCAAGCTGACTATCAAGCTGATTATGAAGCTGATTATGAAGCTGATTATAAAGCTGATTATCAAGCTGATTATCAAGCTGATTATGAAGCTGATTATAAAGCTGACTATAAAGCTGACTACCAAGCTGACTACCAAGCTGACTACCAAGCTGATTATCTTTTTTAATTAAATTATTTTTAAATAAAAGTTTACTCATAGCTACCATAGTTATAGTAGATAGTGGTGATTGTCCAAAAATAACTATTGGTTTTTTATATCCTGCATTTTTATATAAATTTTGAACAGCTAAGGTCGCTTTCTTTCTATCAGTTGGTTTTTCTGCTAACTTTATAAATTTATCTATAAACTTTGGTATTTGTTGCTCTTGTTGTTTTGTTAATTCTTTAATTGTTCTCATATTTACTCCTTTAAATCGTTTATTAGTTTTAATTATTAGGGTGGGGGTTCTGTTTTTTTATATATTTATTCCAATTTTTCCTTAATTTATCAGTATCATATCCAACAAATCCACCAGTCTTTTTTATATAATATGTTATAGTTATAATTAAACCAATCTTGTGCTATCATCTTTAATAAATCCACCATGTTTTCATATTATTATTCTTCTATTTCTATTATATACGCTTCACCTTTTTTAAGGTTTGTATCTGGGAAGTGGAATAGTTTTGATAGGTCTTTTCTGATTACAGTAGGTTTGAACACTGTCATATTATTAAACTGTTTTTTTGTTTGTTCTAACTTCTTCTTTATTTTTCTTATTTCTTTTGAATTACTGTTTGATTCTTTTAATAAAGTTTTTATTTCTGATATATTTTCATCTAGCACACTTACTTGATATGCTATTTTATCTTTTAATGACATATAGTTATCGTGAATTTAATTCTTTAATCTCTTGATCTCGATATTCTTTATCGTGATCTGGTAGTCCGTCATTTGGACGTGAAGAATTAGCGAGGTTACGCATGAGTATCTTAGTTCCACATACAAGACACCCATACCAATAGAGACCTTCTTCTAGGTAGGGTCTGTTGTAGTGTCCGCAGTTGATGCACTTGATTTCTTTGTCTAAGTCTAACATATATTTTATACCTATACTATACCATAGTTTAATTAAAAGGGGAAATAGTTATGCACATTCAACACCATGTAGCCGATTAGTAGTAATGTGTAGCCAGTGGAGGTTCTTATACCTCCTTAGTGGGGGTTAGCCCGTTAAAACCAGCTTACGTTTTTACTGAGTAACCGGCTATATGGGGTTGAATTGTTAAACTACTTCTTTAAGAAGTGCTAGTGATTGTTTTTGACCGTCAATAAATCCCTTGTGATAGTCTGGTGTCCATACTTTTTGATCTCTTGACTTTGTTTTTAAACATTCCTTTTCAAAGGCTATTTCTTCTTTTGTTCGTTCTTCTCTTAAAACTGATCTACTTCCTATTTCTTTTTGTAGTTCACTGATTAATTCTCCTCGGTCTATTACTTCTGCTTTACACATTTTACATTTGCTCATATAGTTTATTTTAGTAACTCTGGGAGTTAACATTGGTCTGGATATAAAACTGTTCCCCATTCTTCTACACAACCACCACACCTACCGTACTGTTTTATATTTTCTCTTTCTTCTATCTTTTCTTCTGGTAAAAGACCGTCTTCCCAATTTTTATCACAAATTTCACATTCCATATTATTAAGAATTAAATTTTTTACAATCGTCAAGTTCTTCTTTTGATAAATATGTTGTTCCATATAAACTACATATTTTATTTGCTTCTTCTTCTGAATTACCTTTACAGTCTACTAAGTAATTTATTAAATTTGCTTTTGTCATACATTTTTAGTTGGTGGCTTTTAGTTAAGCCTTTAGTTCCCCTCTTTTAATTAGTTCATTTTTAACTTCGTTTTCTTGTTCTTGGCTCTTGGCAAATAGTAGCGTTTCTACTAATTGCTTTACTGTCATTTTAGGATAGTCCATACATTTTTAGTTGGTGGCTTTTAGTTAAGCCCTTAATCGTGCTACCGATAAGAAGTTGGTGGTTTTATCAGTAGCACTATGAGGGTTTAGTCTTTAATTTCTATATAATCATTAGTGTCTTCTGAAGAGTAAACAAATTCACAGTCCCAAGACATTAACATTTTTAAGTCTTCTTTCATTAGGAATTTGTCATTTTCTCTTTCTCGTCCGCACTCGCCTATCCACATAATAAGATTATCGATCTCACTTTCTCTGTCTACTACATTGTAGCCCTCTTTTGGTTTTGCTGTTGTCATACATTTTGATAATTATGATTTAAGTTTTAAATAGTTTTGTGATTTCTAATTCCAGTCTATCAAATTTCTAACCTAGTGTCAAGCATAGTTTTAGCTATTGTTTAGGGTAGTTTTATGAGGTGGTGGGGATAACTATTTTATTGATTATTTAGTTTTGTCATCTTTAAACTTGACAAAACGAGTTAGTGTGCTATAATAAAGATAGACTTATTAAATAATAACAATACAAAAGTTATGAGAATTGAAAAAGAAAAGCAGTTTAGCAACGGGAAATTAAAGAGTAGGTTTATACCAGTCCTAATGTTTAGCGAAAGCGAGAGGTATATTTGCTCATTCACAACAGCAGAAGAAGCAGGGGAGTTTATCGGTGTACCTTATAATCGTGTAATATTAAGTTGTAGGGGTATAATCAGTTTATTAAAAAAACATTACAAGTTTAGATTTCTTGATAATGAATTAGATAGTAATAATCATGTAGCATTAAGACAGTCTTGGTCTGGTCTAGCTAATGTTGATACTATAATAGAGCAGAATAATAAACGAGATGAAGAAAACAAAAATTTATCAAAAATGAATCATAAAGAGCAAGACGCATATTTAGATCAAATAATGCCAGATGATAAGGTGTTAGACCTTAATTTTAACTAGTCTATAATATAGATAATAGGGGTGAAATAGTCATATTGCTAGAGGGAGGTATAGTACAGAAGTGCTATTTTGTCAAATTTGTGAACATTATAAACTTGACAAAATCAAACTTCTGTACTGAAAAATATTTGGATATTTTAGTAACGTGTTTGCTAAAATTAGCTAAAAAGACCTAAAATAAGGTAGCTTATTCGTAGAATCTCAAAACTATTTCTATTTTTGACATTTCCCCGTAATGTTTCGTTTTTATAGGAATACAGTAAATATAGAAAAATAGAAATAGTTTTGAAAACGTGTAAAAAAGCTATCTTGTTGTTATTGGAGATAAGCAGGCAGACAGATAAAAAATGTTATTGTTTTAGCTTGACAAGTAGCGTCAGATGTGATACAATATAGACAGTTAGATAGTTGTCTAAGTATCTAATTATCTTTAGGGGGCGTTTTAGTCTAATTAGATATATTCTAGTTGGGAAAGGGGATTGCTCCAATTCTATAATAAATAGAATTTAAAAATCCCCTTAAGATAATTATAAAAGAAATACTTTAAATGTTTGTTTGGGTATTTAAAAATGAGGTTTTAAACGATTAAGGTATAATCATGATAGATTGTACCTCTTTTACGTTAAAAGGTGCTTAGATGTCAATTCTATGCGTTACAAATATCAACAAACAGTACAAGAATGTTTAAACTGGCTTAAATTGCGGGAATATGACAAAAAAGAAACCAAAAGCAGAATTACAGAAAAGGGGTCCCGAACCATTGATGGACGAAGTGATGATGGGCAAGATAAAGGATTTATTCTTTGAGGGTAAAACTTTACCGCAAATGGCTAAAAGCCTTGAAATATCAGATAGAACAATACAAAGATATAAAAATAACAACACAGGAAATTTGTCGGAAAACCTTGCTAACTGGAAAAGACTGCAAACACTTGAAAAGGCTGAAAGTAATTTAAACGAAATAGCTAATATTAAAGTAGATAAGAATAATACGCCTTTATTAAAGATAATAGGCGATAAAAGCCAGTATTTGACTGAAACACTAGGAAAAGCGTACTATTCCAAGTCAATAGAACACACTGGAACGATTAAACACGAGCAAACGCTATTGACAGATGAGCAAAAAGACATCATGCTAGAACTTTTACAAGAACAGAAAAGATTAAAAGAGTCAAGCGACACTAAAACCCTTGAAATTATTGATGTTGAGTGCGAATAGTCTTGACAAGTACCATTATTGAATTATGGTATAATATGCCAATTATGATATAATGGCTTAATTTAGCCAAGTGATGAGTCGTACAATGTATATTATACGAACCTTGACTATATAGTGCAACGCTTAATCAATAGGAAACCCCACTAATTATTATAGAGCCTTATTGGTAACATACTAGTACACTAGTACACTAGTACACTAGTACACTAGTACAATAGTTTAGAATAGACCCCCCCCACCCCCCGAAGTGGTACCCCCGTGAATAATATATATAAAGACTGCTCTATATTTTCTGAGTATTTTTGAACATTAGCCCTTGACAAAACACTTAAATAATTACATAATAAACTAAATAACGGGATATATCCCATAAAGATATAACAGTATGAATGAAGAAAAAGAGATCAAGTTACCAATGGCATTACTAAATGATGTAATGAACTACCTTGGTAGAAGACCATACGTTGAAACAGCTAAATTAATTGAAGCTGTACAACAGATCGCAGGACCACAAGTAGAACCTCAAACACAGGAAGCACCAGCAGAATTGGAAGAAGAACCAAAGAAAGAAGATAAAAAATAACGGGAAACAAATGTCAAAACTTAAAAATTTAGAATCAACAGTTACTCTTGCCCAGAAATCTATAATGATAGCCTTCAGGGAGCTAGGAGGACGCTCAGGGATCATCTACTCAGGACTAGCCTGTCTATCTGAAGCGGTGTACCTATTAAGAACAATAGAAACACTTAGATTAGATTTAGTAGTAGAATATAAAGAAGAATATAAGGAGACAGAATGGAAACTAGTAAATGAGAATGGAACCTACCATTCTACAGGGGACAATCAATTTGAGTATACAGAGTTAGATCCTGCTAACCAGGCTGCAGTCTCAAACACACTGCCTGAAGATGTAGAGATATCAAAAGAATAATGAACGATAAAGACCTACTAAAATTGTATCAAGAATCAGCACGGGAAAAACTGATAAATTTTTGTGCTCTTTATGATAAGAATTATAAACCGAACTGGCACCATAAGATGACAGCGGAAGCACTGGAGAAGGTGGAGCGGGGAGAAACAAAGCTACTCATAATTGAGTTTCCACCCAGACACGGTAAAAGCCAACTAGCATCAATCTACTTTCCTGCGTGGTACCTAGGTAAGAATCCAGAAAAGGAAATCATTACATCGTCATATTCAGGAGAACTAGCACAGGACTTCGGGTCCCAGACTAGAGATGTCGTGAAGGATGCACAGTACCAGAGTATATTCCCTAACCTAGAACTGAAGGAAGACTCACAGGCAAAAGGTAGATGGAAGACTAAGGAAGGCGGAAGCTATACCTCAGTGGGTGTTGGTGGTTCAGTTACTGGTCGTGGTGCAGATATATTGCTGATTGATGATCCAGTTAAGAATCACGAGGAAGCGGAGAGTAAACTTCAAAGAGAACGAGTGTGGAACTGGTATACCTCTACAGCGTACACACGATTGGAAAAAGGAGGAGCGGTAATAATTATTCAGACACGGTGGCATCAGGATGATCTAACTGGAAGAGTTATAGAAAGTGCGATTCAAATGGGGAAGAAGTACGAGAGAATAAATTTACCAGCAATAGCCACAGAAGACGAACTACCAAACCGTAAAAAAGGGGACGCACTGTGGTCATGGAAATACGACCTCGACACACTGGAGGAGATTAAAAAGATTCAGGGGTTGTACAACTGGAGTGCTCTATACCAACAGAATCCAATCGCGGGAGAGACACAGCTTTTTAAAAAGGAATGGTTTAAATATTATAACGAAGAAGAACTACAGCATAAGAATCTACGGTACTACACTATGGTGGATCTGGCACTGGACAACGATGACAGTGACAACAATTCAATCGTGACAGTAGCGAAAGAGAAAGACAATCCAGATCATTATATAGTGGACGAACACACGGGACACTTTAATCCAGGGGAAGTAGTGGACTATCTGTTCCATCTGAAGAATAAATACGGATACAGATGGATACGGTGCGGGGTGGAGAGTGTAGCGTATCAGAAATCCCTAATGTACTGGATAACAGATAAACAAAAACAAACAGGGAACTATTTCGAAGTGATAGAATTGAAAGCACAGGGGAAGAAGGAAATGAGGATAAGGGGACTGGTACCGATGTATATGGCAGGGGTAATGTTCCACAATCCAAATATGACAGACCTAGAAGACGAACTACTAAGCTTCCCACGTGGAAAAAACGATGACAGGATAGATGCACTGGCGTATCTACAGCAGGTCATGGAGGGGGGAGAGAAGTTTAACAAAGTTACAACTGCACGAAGGAACCAGTCATACGGAAGAAAGAAAAAAAATAGAATAATTGAATTACTAAAGGGGAATAATTAAATCTATGACATGGGAAGAACTACATAAACCATACATAGGATTACACTGGTGGTACAGACTACTAACTGGTAGGAAGTACACATATCCATTTATTGAAAAGAATGGATACTGGAAAGCCTTAAAGTCATCACCGAATAATAATCGTGTAATAGTAGAATGTAAATTTCTAAATAATATTACAAAATTATCATTTTTACTCGATAGATTAAAAAACAAATATTATTATAAGTATAACTTATACTACAGAATTAAATATAGAATAAAATAATATGCCAGAAGAAAAAGACATCACGGGAATGGGTCCGACACTTTTTGAAATCCAGAAACCACGTATGATGCCTGATCCTCTGGACAATACAAAAAGTATTGAAGAGAAAAAAGTGTCACCATATCAACCAGGAAAAGAAGCACGAGAACGAACAGAGCAAGTAAGACAGGATCTTGCGAAGAGTGACATTATAATGAATGAGGTGTATACAGAGTTTAATAATAGAGACCTCATCACTGCACAGAATGATATGCAACGTGCGTTCAATACGTATCAGTCATACTCAAGTGACGATCCCGATGAAGCGTGGCGGAGTAACGCTATAAGACCACTCACACGAAACAAGGTCATACAGATTGCATCACGAATTACTGCTGATGTAATTTATCCTCATGTCTTTGCACAGAATGTAAATGACGAAGAAGATAAAGCTTCAGCTAATGTTATGCAGGATGCTATGAAATGGGCATCGGAGCAATCAAAATACGAACGTACATTTATGAATGCTGTAATATCAGCATTAGTAAATCCTGCGGTTGTGCTGTATGAAGGGTTCGAAAAATGTCAGAGAATCATAAAAGAAATAAAAGAAGATGGAACATGGGAATCCAAAGTTGTAGTAGATGAAGATAATAGCGGGTATGTAAATGAAATCGTACCACTAGACGAACTATATATCGCAGATCCGTATACAGCAGACATGCAGAAGCAACCGTATCTAGCGAGACCAAAAATCATACCATACGAACTAGCAGCAGAAAAGTATGGGAACAATGATATATTTAATGATCACGTAGTTGCAGGAGTACGAACACTGCTTAATCGTGAAGAGGGACAGTTCTACGATCAGTTTGATGATAGTCTAGGAGAGCGAATGGTGGAAGAAGTAATATACTATAATAGAGATAGAGATTTAGAATTGATATTTATTAATGGAATTCTAATTGACGATCCAGATCAGCCTATCAGACGAAAAGATAAACGGTATCCGTTTGCTAAGAATTTCTACGAACCAATTAAAACTGAAGGAAACTTTTTTTACGGTAAATCATTGGTAGACAAAATTGCACCAGACCAAGATGTCATCGACACACTGTATCAGATGGTGATTGATGGAACATATATGCAACTTATGCCTGCTATGGGTATATTTGGAGCAGAAGATGTGGATGCAAGTGTTACAATACCTGGAACAGTTACATCATTTAGTGATCCAGATACTAAAATGCAATCGTTTACACCTGCTAATCAGATCTCTACAGGACTAAGTATGCTGCAGAAGGTAGAAAGTTCAGCTACAGAGAGTTCATCTGACGCTTCACAGGCTGGACAGTCTGTTACAAAGGAACAAACTAAGTTTGAAATAGAAACATTAGAAGAGAATTCAAGAATTATACTAGGAATGTTCGGGAAAATGCTTAAATTCTTAATCGAGGACTTCGGAGCACTGCGAGTTAATACAATTCAGCAACACATGACTGTAGGACAGATGAATCAGATTACAAATCCTGATGGAAGACTTAAATTTCAGAAGCTTGTGATGGAAAATCAGATAGAAGGTGGAAAAAAATTCACAAAAAAGATTGAATTCGAACCAAACGTACAAATGGAAGAAGGAATGAGTGAAGAACAACGACTAGAACAGTCGTTTGGTATCATGGAAGAGCAGGGAACTACAATAAAAAATGGAAAACTTACAAGTGATAAGAAAATTGTGAAGGTTGTACCATCATTATTTAGGAATCTACGGTTCAAAGTACAGATCGGTACTGATTTCCAACCTATGCGAAGTGAATCAAGCGAAAGAAGAAAGAATCTTGCATTGTATGACAGACTAATACAGAATCCAGTGATAGATCCAGTAGCAGTAACCACTGATTTCCTAATTGAACCTAATAAACCAGGGGATAGCGATAAGTATATTAGGAAAGAACAGCCACAAGATGATATAGATGGAGAAGTGGCTAATATGCAGAAACAAATTAAAGGAATAAGCGGAGAATCCGCAGAAATATAATAATATGAATGGGATAAAAACAAGATTAGTTAATTTCGTAGTGAAGAATGTGTTTAAGGGTGTTACTAAAGTAGATTTTCTTCATGTTGTCAAGGGAAGTGTATACCAAAATGGAATAAAGATATCAGATGAAGCAAGAGAATCATATATAAGACACGCAACTACAATATTGGACAATGTTCTGAATAAACAGATAGATGATGAAATGAGATTTATTGCACAACAAATGTTGTTCACGAATAGTAAGAATAACGATGATATGGTTTTCTCTAAAGCACTGTTATGGTATATAGCTGAGAGAAACAAAAAATTGAAAGAGTTAAGTAAGTTGAATATAAAGTAAATAAGTCAGTAAAATTCAAACCACGGGAAAATTGGGGGTGCCTAGCTAGGTTCCTGATGCTCTTCCCGTGCATCAGGACTTAGAAAGACACCCTCAATAGGGTGTCTTTTAAATATTAAATGGTGGTAATCCACTTGTTAAATCTATGAAAGATGAAACTATTGAGACAGAAGAAACAGTAGAAGAAACTACTGAAGCTCCCGCTCAAGAGCTAGAAGAAAACACTGATGAACCAAAGCTCGAAGGATCCGAAAACACTGAAAGTGATTTAGGATTAGACGAGTCTAAACAAGAAGGAGAATCAGAAGAAGAATCTACCGAAGAAGAAACTGTAGATTACAAAGCAAAACTAGAAGAAGAAAAACTGAAAACAAAGAAGGCAGAAGATAAAATAGTCAAGATGAAAAGGGAGGCTAAGAAGTCTCCAGAGGAAGATGAAGAAGAAGAACCTGCACCAACTGTTGATCCAGTTGAAATTCAACAAGCAGTAGCTACTGCTGTTGAAGCTGAACTTACTAAGTTCAAAGCAGATCAAACTTCAGATTCTGAATCAACTATTATAAATTCTGTATCATCAAATGATGATGAAGCAGAACTTATTAAATATCATCTTGATAATAAAATTAAGCGATCAGGCTTTACACGGGAAGATATCATCGCTGATGTGATGCTATGTAAAGATATCGCTAATAGGAAGCAAACTGCTTCAGATCTTAAAGAGTTGAAAGCAACTCTTACTGCAAATAATTCAGTTGCTCCATCTAGTAAAGGAAGTAATCAACAGAAAAAAAGCGGAGGTTCTTATAAACCGACCGCATCTGATCAAAGAACTGCAAATCAATTCTATGGCGGAGACGTTAAGAAATATCTAAAGTTCAAAAATATGGATGTGGATGCTAACTAAATAAAGAAAAACTATGGCAAGTTTAAAGTATAAATATAACATGGATGCTAATGCTGAACGAATGCTAGTAGAATATACTATTGCAGACGCTCAAACATTAAGCATCGGTGAAGCAGTAAAATTCTCATCTGGAGAATTGGTAACTGCTGGTGCTGGTGGAGCATTTCTAGGTGTTATTGCTGGTTTCGTTAAAGCTGATGGATCTCCCGTCACTGATGACGGAGACGGTGGTGACTATTCAGGAACATACACAGCTCCAACAAGCAACACAGTAAAAGCACAAGTAGACATTTCAGATAAATCTGTTTACTCAGTAACAGCAAACGCCACTCTAGGAACCACTACTGGTTCTGATCTTGCAGGCTACAACATGGATTTTGTTGCAGCATCTAACCAACTTAATGAATCAACTTCAGTTACAACTACAGCTCAAGTATTCTCACTTGGTAAAGATCCAGACGCTACAGCTCCAACTAATTCAGTTCTTGTAGTAATGCAAGAGTCAGAACTAGATCTTAAATAATCATTAACTATACATAAATAATATGATGAATACACAAAAATGGCAAGAATTTGTCAATGGTGTTTCTGCAAAAGTTAATGAGCTTATTGAAGAAACACGAGAAATGGGTCCTTCTTTCTTACAAACAGGTTTGTTTGAAGTACAAGGAAACCCAGATGATTTAATTTATCGTACTGAAGGTGGATCAGGATTTAACTATCTTGAACAATTTGGTGAAGACGGTAGTATTAAATATGATGAGACAGATCCACAATACCAAACTGAATATGTTATGAAACAATTCGGTAAAGGTGTTCGTATCTCTCAACTATTAATGAAAACTCGACCACAGATGCTTGAGACAAAGTTAGGTGAGGTTAAAGAAATGAGAATCGCAGCTAACAGAACTCTAAATAAGCACGCATGGCAGGTTCTTAATGATGGATTTGTTGATGCAGATTCAAATGCTAGTCTTCCAATTTCACGATTGGCTGATGGTGTTAGTCAGTTTAATGCTTCTCATCCTTCAAAAGTTGACGGTGTTGCAGTACGATCTAACAGAATCTCAGGTGACGGTCTATTAACAGCTGACAATCTTGATGCTGCTGAAAAGCAACTTAAAGAAATGCTTAACGGTCGTGGATTACCTATCGCTTACGAAGGTAACTTCACTTTAGTAGTTCCTCCAGCATTGAAAAATGATGCTCTAAGACTTACTAAATCAGACTTACAAGCAGGTACAGCTAATAACGACATCAATGTTTTCAAAGGAATCATGGATGTTGTTGTATCAGTATATCTTGGTGCTGCTAATGGTGGTTTAGATACTCAATGGTTCTTAATTGCTTCAGATGCTCCTAAGAAACCAATGACATACGTATCTCTTATCGACCCTAAGATCGAACAAGATAATGACTTCGATACTAAAGCTATTAAAGTTTCTGTTGACGGTGCATGGGCATTTGGTTACAGCAACTTCGAATATGCTGTTGGTTCTGATGGAACAGATGACTAATTAACTAATAACTAATTAGTATGACTATTAAGAAACAAGATATGCATGTTAGTGGTAATAAGATTAACACCATTGAATCTATGATGAACGATGAGGGATTCATGGAAGATAGATATGGTAATAAGATTTATATCACTGATAGCAAAGAAAATAAGGAACGACTAGAAAAGCTAGTCAAGCCTGAAAAGAAAGTTACTAATAAAAAATTAGTTGTAAAAAAATTGATTAAGAAAGTAGCTAAGAAGAAAAAATAAATTACTGGGAGGGGAGTTGGACCCAGGGTGATATCTGGAGGAGGGGAGAAAAGTTCTCCCTATATCATCCCCTCTTATAATCAAATAACAATATGACAGTTAGAGGAACAACAAATTTAGATAGTTTAGAATTAGGCGGTAATCTTACCGTTACTGGTACTCAAACTATTACGGGAAACGTAACATACGCTGGTGATGTTACTCTAGGAGACGCAGCTGCAGATACTATTACTATTAACGGAACTGCAACATTTAACACTCCAGTTGATGTTTTAGATGTAGCAGCAGGCGGAGCAGCAAACGGAAGTTTAGTTAAAAAGCAACTTCAAGCTGGAGAAGCTTATACTACTACTACTGCTGGTCTAATGGTAAAAAATTATGGTGAAGCTACTGCTACTGTACCAAGTGGCGAATACACTGGTCTATATGTAAATCTTAAAGGTCTACATACTGATCCAGGAAATAACACTTCACTTATCTCAGCTCACGTTCACGCTAGTAATACAACTACAGTCCATGCTGGACTATGGTTGTATGGTGATATGACTAACGGTGTTAAAGCATCTGGGTCTACATTAACCACTATGGTTGATATATCTCAGGCTACTGCTGTAACTAACTTAGTTTCTCTTCCAGCTCTTAGTACTGCTCCTGTTAGTGGGCAAACTGAAGCTGATTACACCTTTACTAAATATGCTAAAATAGCAATTTTAATTGGTGGAGCAACTTATTACCTTATTGCAGATACTACAGCTTAGACTTAATATAGTCTTATAGGGGAGATGACTTTTCGTCTCTCCGATTAAGACTATTAAATAAAATAATTAATCAAAAAAATTTATGGCAGGAATAACAGGCGTAAATAAAAACGAAGGAGTTACATCTACAACAGTTAGTGGTAAAGAGGGAATTGATGTAAATGTTATAGCAACAACTGGTGATGGAACTAGTATGGCAACATCCATAACAAGTGGAACTAAGTCAGTAACAACAGCTGGAACAGCTGAATCTTTAGCTGCATCAGCAACTACAGAAGCTGTTATCATTCAAGCATTAGCAGCTAATACTGGAAGTATTTATGTTGGTGGAACTACTGTTGCATCTACAAATGGTGCTGATCTTACATCTGGTGAATCAGTAACTATTAATATTGATGACATAGCTAAAATATTTATTGATTCAAGTGTTAATGGTGAAGGTGTTACTTACCAACTATTAGCTTAATTAAAATAACTAAAATAATAATATGGCAGGTAATGAAATAAAAAAAGTTTCTCCTTTTAAAAGGTCAGGAACAACAATAACTCCACGAACAGAAGGTGATTCACTAGATTTGGGTGGAGATTTAGAAAGTGTAGAAAAAGCAGATGTAGAAGATTTAACTCTTGGTGAAGAAGGAACTGCTAGTAGTAGTAACTTTGTAATTTCTCTTACTTTTCTAGCCGAAGGAGCAACTACTTATAATGACGGAACATATTTTGCTTCTGGGCAATTTTCCACAATTCAGGAGATTACCGCAGCAGATGATGTAGTTCTTGCTAACGGAGCGTCTGATTTTGATTGGGCGACTTGTAATGTTACTGGAGGTGCACATGATGGTGAAGCTATTACAGTTCTTTTTGGTATTCTTTCTTTTACTAGTCAAGGAACTTTGGAGAGCTATTTAACCACACAATTAAGCGCAACAAGTACATCGTGTACTAACTTTAACCGAACTGGACAGGTAACAGCCAATGGATCGACTTCCAATTATACATGGGCGATTCCAGGATATGCTAGTTACGCTGCTGGTTCTGACCCAGGAGCTAGTGGGTATTTAAACTATTCCTCGGGAACACCTTCTGGTGGAACGGCTGGAGCTTTAACTTTTTATACAGATGAAGCAAGCACAAAAGGTTTCTTCTGGGATGATACAGAATCAGAGTTTGTATTCAGAGAATCTGTTGTATTTGAAGATGAAGCTATTTTTGGAGATACTGTAAAATTAGATGATGATGTAGATATTGAATTTGGAGATGATAAAGATGCTACTCTTGGATTTATTTCATCTGTTGGTATTACAGCCTTTAGTGGTGGTAATGGAACAGCTGCAGCAGGTTCTTCAATAGCTTTCTTAGGTGGAGCAGGTGATACAAATGAAGATGGTGGAAATGTATATGCTTGGGGTGGTAGTGGAGATGGAACTGGTGATGATGGAAATGTCATCTTAGCTTATAATGTAGCTACTACATCTGCTGTTGGTAATGTATTTATTGGAGCAACAAGTCTTACAAATCTTGGTACTAGCAATCTAATGATTGAAGGTGGTGTTCTTACATTAAAAGAAACAACCACTCCAACTGCTGATACTAATTATGGTAAGATTTACACTAAAGATACTGACCAATTATATTTCCAAGATGGTGGAGGTGTAGAACACATTTTAGCTCAAGCGGATACTAATTATGGAGAATTTAAAGTATCAGATAACGCAACTGAAACTGTAATTCGTGGTGATGATGAATACCAAGCTCTTACTGCAAATGTAGTAACTGGATTACAAAATGGATTCACTTACGCTGCTGGACTATTAGGGGAAGTAGCTTCAATAGCTGATGGCACTGGTGGGCTTATTGCAGTGACAGATGTTGGGCATGGATTGTCGGCAGGAGATATGATTACAATGAATGGTCATACTGATTCTGCTTATAACGGAATATTTGAAGTTATGACAGTTCCAACAGCAAATGTATTTACAGTAACAGCAACCTATACAGCTACAGATACAGGATATTGGCAGAAAGGTGCGAGTTTAAAAGTAAATGCAGGGGGAGCAGGAACTTATAAAGGCACTTGGGCTTCAACAGGAATAGCGGCTTCTAATGGACAGACTGTTGACTTTTGCCCTGTAGTAAATACAACTCCAGCTGCTGCTGCTTGTGCAAGACGAACATTCAGTAATGCAGATTATGGTTCATTCGGTGGAACAGAAATAGTAACTCTAGCAGTTGATGATATTATATGGTTTGTTATGAGAAATACTACTTCTGATGGAAATGTTACGATTAGAACATTAGACTTGAATCTACATAGATTATAAATAATAACTTAGTCTACTGATATAGAGGGCTTTAACTAGCTCTCGAATTAGAAGATTAAAATAAACTATGGCATTAGGTGTTAAAAAAAATTGGTATACAAAAACAGAACTTGGCAGTAATGCTAATGGTCTTGGTGCATCTCTAATCGGTATAGAAGATGCTGGTGGTTATTATTCTAGTGATGATGTAGAAGGTGCTTTACAAGAAATAGCTGGAGGTTCAACTGATGAAACTGTTAAAGTAAGTGCTGTTGATACTACAGCTGGATATTTAACCGCTAAATTATTAGCTGGTACAAATGTAATCTTAACTCCATCTGGAGCTGGCGATGAAACACTTACCATATCTTCTAGTGGTGGAGTTGCTGCTACAAACTGGGGAAGTATTGCTGGTACTCTTACAGATCAACTTGATTTGGTAGCTGCACTAAATTTAAAATATGATGCCGCTGATTTTAATACTGATTTTGGTACTCAATTTGCAACTAAAGATACAGATGATTTAACCGAGGGAACTAACCTATACTTCACAGACGCTAGAGCAAGGTCAGCCATTTCAACTACTGCTACTGGATTAACATATACTTCTGCTACTGGTGTTTTATCATTAACTGCTGGATACGGAATATCTACAACTGTAAAGCAAGGTCAATGGGACACAGCTTATGGTTGGGGTAATCACGCTTCTGCTGGTTATCTTACAGATTTAAGCGGACAGACTACTACTGATTTAGCAGAGGGGACTAACCTTTACTTTACTAATGCTAGAGCTATAACAGCGTTGACCGGTCAGAATGTATCTATATTTACAAACGATAGTGGTTATTTAACATCAGTGGCTTTCGCAGATTTATCAGATTATCCAGCTAATGCAACTGGCTCTTTGACAAATGATGGAAGTGGTAATTTTTCTTGGGTAGATTATTCAGGTATTATTAGCTTTCCAGGATTTACAAGTTTACTTGCAGACTATGGTTTTACAGATAATTCTGCTAATTGGAATACAGCGTATGGTTGGGGAGATTGGTCTGGTCAAGGATTTATAACAGGTGTAACTTGGGGAGATATAACTGGGACACAAAGCATTATTAACCTTTCAGGTTTTACAAATGACTCAGGATTTATAACAGATATTAGTG
>Ga0222667_1000551_pt1 | contig 16243 bp, 27 predicted proteins | sample AntAcemetagen657_FD_179854 | JGI IMG/M metagenome (GOLD analysis project Ga0222667, IMG submission 179854) | Saline water microbial communities from Ace Lake, Antarctica - #657 | ecosystem: Environmental > Aquatic > Non-marine Saline and Alkaline > Saline | place: Antarctica: Ace Lake... | reverse complement strand
TAGCCATCGACATCATATCGTCTTTGGTTTGACAAGGTTCTAATATGTTCAATTTTGCCTTCATTTGCCCACCGTCTTAACGTGTTTGGATGAATACCTAACTTTTTTGCTGCGTCTTTTGTTGAAAAATAATTCATTTTATTACCTTTGTCAAGAATGTTTAACAAAATATAACAATTTAATTACTATTTGTCAACCCTTTATTTTCTTGCTGTATTATAAAAGTATATTCACCACAACCACAGGCACAAAGTTGATCACTTTTTACTCTTTTTTGCATATCACTCCTCATATAGATTCAACATTTTTTTGATACCATTTTTCTAAAATGAGATAAGTCAACTTCTCGCTGAAAGTTCTGTCGGGAGCATTCCAAACATGAACACCATATCTTATAGACCAGCTTACTAATGTTCTAAAAACGGCTTTCGGTAACATTTGACTATGCTCCGGTGGATTCTTAAAAATATCGCCCAGGCCTGCCTCGATCACAAGGGCTGCATATTCAAATTTAGAAAGACGTTCAAACTCTCTTTCGAAACGCTCTCGGCCCTGGCCGGCGGACCCGAATAAATCTTGGAGGGATTTTCTTTCGCATGTAATCCGGTCCTCATACCCCTCAATGGAATAATCCCCGGTTTGGAGCCCCTTGTAGATAATTTCCGGCCTCGGTTTGATGCTTGAAAATGTGTAGGCCGCTTGCTCTCTCGTGTCACAAACGATCCTAAATGTCGGCAAAATCATCCTCCTCAATCCCTGATTCTTTAACCACCCCATTTTCAATTATAATAGTAGCCTTCCCGTCAGTACCATCACTTACAACCTCAACGAAAACGTGAATCCCGGCATCCTCGGCCATTTTACCGATTAACTTTAAATTATTTTCGTCAAGGAGTGAGCCCTCGCGGATCAGGATGTTTTTTAAATTCGGTCTCGCTGCTATCGCAATGGCAAATGACACCCGGAGAAGTTCCTCAGAGGACAGTTGTTTTTCATTGAAGGGCAGATCGTTGTAAAGAACATCGTTTTCATTGAAAGATAAGCCGTCAACCGGGAAGTCGATTTTGGAAAGTTGGGACTGTTTATCGTCCTCAATTTTTTGGAGCTTTGAGGTTAACATTTGGTATGCGTATTTCTTCTGTTCAAGTTTTTCAGTCTCTTTATCGAACTTGACGTTTGAATCAATCTTAGTATTGGTTTCTTCGACCTTGGCAATTTGATCCTTGATTTCCTGTTCGTCTGTATCTTTAAGGTTATTAATTTCATCTTCCAGTGCAGATTTTTTTAATATATAATTATTAAGCAAATCTTTTGATATTTGAAGTTTTTCTTGAAGTTGTTTAATTCCTTTTTCACTATCTAAAATAACTTTTTCTCCGGTACGAATATCAACATTAAGATCCTTTAAGTTTTTCTTTTTATCACCATTCGCCCTGTTCACCGCTTGCCGTTTTCCCAACTTTTCCAGCAACGCAGTTACAGAAACCTTTTCCTCCGGCACATCAGGATAGTAAGCCTCAAACCCCTTAATACTTCCCTCGATCTGTTTGACCTCTCGGCCCACCAAAGTCCGATCATCATAAAACTCTTTACGCCTGGCATCCAGTTTCGAAAAGTCCAGTCCGGTAATCCGCTTCAGGGTTTCAACGCGCTCCGCAGGGCTCATGCGTACAAATTCGACAGGATCAAGTGGTTCGCCAAATATTTCCTTCAGCATCCCTTCAGGTGATTTATATGCCCTGCCGTTCTTATCCTGGACCTTGACGTACCAATTTCCAGCCGCCGTAATAGTCCGGGTTATGATCATGTCGTCAAAGGCATCCCATTCATCCTTTTGAATCTCCCCGGTGATTGTAGCCTTTTTAGTTCCCTTACGGACCGGCTCCGGGATCTTGGTTGTTTTGCCTTGAAGTAATACAGATATCGAGTCCAACAAAGAAGACTTTCCCTGCTCGTTCATACCTCCGACAATGGTAAGATTTCCAGTGGGTTCGATTTCGACCGCCTGAATTCTTTTAAAATTTTGAACATTTAATTTAATTAGTTTTGCCATTTATCAATTTCTCCTTCAAAAATGTTTTCCGGTGCAACACCATTTCGGTGTCAATCGCCTTTTCAATCGCTGAAAATTCACCAACGGTAATGCAAATTGATTGCGCCCGGGATATAGCTGTATAAATAAAATTACGGGATACAAAAAAATTAAAAGCTGAGTGAACGGGAATAATAACAACCGGAAATTCTGAACCTTGCGCTCGATGCACGGTTAGGCAATACCCAAGCAGTAAATTATTATTTCGTAATGGAACAACAACTGTTCTATTTGGATTGTAAAATTCGACAACAATCTGTTTTTTCTTCAAACGAATGTCAATAATGGTTCCCATATCGCCGTTGACAACCAGCTCCTCGCCGCCGACCGGTGTCTTAATCTTCTCATTCTTGGTCTGAATTACCTTGTCGTTGACGCGAAAAATAGTTCCTTCAAGTTTTGGCGCCGGGTTAAGTTCCGCCTGTAAAACCTTGTTCAATCCTTTGCATGACAAAACCGTCCGGGTATTCGTTGGAGAAAGAACCTGGACTTGCCAGATTGGGTCAAAATTTCTATCTACCATTCGGCCAGTCACAATCTGCCTGATAACTTCTCGGATTCGTTCGGGAGACCGGACTTCAACGTGGCGCAGGTTCAACCCGTTGTCGGGATCTAATCTCTCCGAGGGTTTATAGTATTTTCCGTCCTTGATTCTATGGCAGGCTTTGACAATATCGCCTGAATTCCTTTGAATCTCTGTAAGTTCGGTACAGGGTATCCGACCGGAAGCTATTAAATCTCTAAGAATTGCGCCGGCACCAATGGAAGGTAGCTGGTAATGATCGCCCACAAGAAGCAACCGGGTTTTTTCAACGTCAACGGCTTTCATCACGCTGGCCATTAATGAATTGGTGATCATCGAACACTCGTCAAGTACCAATAAGTCTTCATCGAGTTTATTCTCTTCATTTCTACCAAAAACGAAATTGCCATTGTTACCCATTCGTGGTTCCAAAAGCCTATGAATCGTTGTTGCTTCTTTTCCCGTTGCCGCTGTCATTTGTTTTGCAGCCTTGCCGGTGCTTGCAGCTTGCGATGTTCTCATATTGTTAGATTCTGTCCATTCAAGAATTTTCTTTAATAGCCATGTTTTCCCTGTCCCCGGAGCCCCAGTAAGAACCGAAACTCTTGAATTTTTTACCATTTCAAAAGCTATTGCTTGTTTTTCATTAGGCATTGTTTGAAAACCTTTTTGATTGTTCTTTTAAAAATTCTGAAACGGTTTGTCTTAGATTTTCGCTTAAATCGTCTATCATTTTTTGGGGTATGCCTTTTAAAAAACCAGCGATAGAATTCAAATTAGAAAGCATGATTGTTTGGTTGTGTTCATCGTCTTCGTTTTCTTCAAAAATCAAAACAATGTCTTCAGCAGAAAGACTGATATCAATTTCCGTCTGATACTCTATCCATTTTTTTATTATCATTTATTTACCTTATTGTTCGGATGTTAGAGGCATTATTCTAAACTCCCACCAATACTTTTCAACGGCAATCCAATTTGACGCTCCTCAACCGATACCGTATATTTCTCAGACTTCACCTTCGGTTCCGGGAAAAATTCTAAGCTCGGTGAAATAGCAATTTTTTCAGAATTGCCTTTGAGCTTGACGTTGATTGTAAGATTAAGATCATACCCGCTTTTTTCATAGGCCGTTGCAATGGCCATGCGGTAATTATGGATTATGGTTTTGAGTTCGATTGGTATTTGTTCGATTGTTTTATTGATGTTCATGGTTTATTGGCCTCCTGTCTGCTTTGAAGCATACCTTCAAGCAAAATTAAGTAATTAATTGCATCACCTATTTTTTCGTCAATGATTTCTGTAGTCAATTTTGCGGGTTCCCAATCAACCCATTCAACCAAATCCAAAACAGATACCATATGTTTCATCCACATGCCGATCAGCGCACGCTCAGGGCTTATATCCAAAATACGACCAGCGATATTAAAATTATGATACCGATCTGCATTAGTCGCATATTCTTTGGCTTTGTTAATCAATATTGATTTAATTTTTCCAGTTCGTTCATTGACAATTTTATCAAACATCAAACCATCTCCTTTATTTTTCCCGCCACATAAGTTTCATTTTGGTCAACTTCCCACAAGGCAAGATATTCCCCGCCGGAGGCGTCAACGATTGCTTCAAGTGCCAAAAGTTCATCAATCCCTAATTCAATCCGCTTCAAGTCTTCAATGCTTGTTAAATCCTTAACATCCTGTGTTAATCTTTTTTGACTGATCCAGGTATTCCCTTTGCTGTGTAAGTCCTGATCCATGGCATATTCAATTGCTGATTTAATTCTAAACATCGAATCAGGCGGGATATCCAGCCGTTGCATACCCAACCTATCGGCAATCAGAAAACCGGAACCATGAAATTGAGTAATCACATACGGGTTTTTCTTTAAAATCTCAGCCGCATTACTCCCGAATTTTTCAATCATCTCGTATGGCAAGGATTTTCTAAGGCCCGGAATGTCAAGAACCTTCATTAGATCGACCAGGATTGATTCAAGTTCTTCGTGATCGATTAATATTTGTTGAATTTCTTTGGCTTTGGTTTCCGTGATACCTCGGATTTCAGCGGCCACTATTTCCGGATCTTCTCTCAAGACGGTAAGAGTTTCATCACCGTAGATTTCAACAAGTTGTTGAGCGATTGCGGGTCCAACCCAACGACAAGTACGAACCAAATATTTGTAAATTCCGATTGTATCTTTGGGTTTTACCTCAGAATAGTTTTGAAATTTAAACTGTTTGCCAAAATCCGGATGAATACTCCATTCGCCGGATAGTTTATAAGACATGCCCTCTTGTGGGTTGATCATTGATCCAAGAATACCAAAATCACCTTTGAATCCCAGGGTGTCACCGGAGGCCACGGCCATACCAATTATAAATCCAGAATCATTTTGAAACCGGATGTTTTTTAAAGTTGCGGTTATGGTTTCTTTGGCCATTACGCTCCCATTAAAACAGTAGCAATCACAGTCCAGAAAACTAACCAAAGCATGAAAGCGACATCTAAAATAAAGTCAATCATTGGTCAGTCCTCTATGTGTTCAATAATGCTTTTTTTATGGTTAAATGTTGTTCCTTTACCCATAGCATCTGGATATAAACTTCCTAACGCATCCCATAATTTTTCATGGGCATGTTTACACAATTTCGAGGCCTCTAAAAATGCAACCTGGGAAATATCGCTTTGAGTTACAAAATGTTTCATATAGCCCTTTTCTTCTTCTGATAATTCAATTATTTTTAATTTCAAATTTCCTCCTTTGCCCCGCAGGGTTTTAAATCAACATACTCTCAATTTCATTTTCCAAATATTTACAAAAATACAAAACATTTGAATCTTCAGTTAAATGAACAATCATCCGTCGATATCCCGTAGCTTCCGGGTAATAACCTTCGGTAATAATAATGTATTGGTATAGGCTCAACTGGAGGGCATATTGATTCAGATTCGCATCTTCAAGGTGATCGATCGGTGGTAAACATTCCTGGAACGGATTGTTCAATGTCAATCCTTCGTTGGTTTTCCAATCCAGTATTATTAATCGCCCCGCAGGGTCCAACAACGGTAAATCAATTGTTCCGGCCAGTCCCAGGCCTGGGGAGAATATAATCTTCTCGGGCTTAAGTGGCCTGAAACCTTTCTCCTTCAACTTGTCGCAAGCCTTTAATAACTGGACCGTCAATCGTCCTACCCGATCATCCTTGATGGAATAAGGCGGTACTTCAACATCGTTATTCACCCACTCGGCATACGAATGAACCAGACTCCCCTCACGGCTTGCCCGTTCGCCCTTTTCTTTCCACTCCTTCAAGAGCTCCGCAGGAGTTGTACCGCGTTTTATGGCGGTCTCAGCGGCTATCTTTGGAGCATCAAATTTCGGAAAAAATTGCCTAAGAAAACTTGTGCCGGAAATCAAACGTTGATCATTGACGGTATAAATATGGTATTTGTCATTAAAAACGCATTCCTGGCCGTTGTGGGTTACGGTTTTCATAATAATGGACATTTTTTTGGATTACAATTTCCTTCACAATCACTTGGATTGTCTCTATGGGTACAGAACACTAATACCGGTTCAAGCTCTTCAAAATCAGGGCCACCGGTAATTTCGTTATCTTCCCACTGAGCACACAAATATTCACATCCTTTTCCAAACCATTTTTTCATTTTTAATCCTCATACCAATGATCATCCATATCCGTTCGCCACTGATATTCTTCATCAGCCGCACAACAGACCTTTTCATCGTCAACATTCTCGGCAACCCATAACAAATAATCCGATGGAAGATCAGCAATATCTTCATTTTTATGTTTCCCGAATGGTATTTTCATTCTAAATATCCTCCCAATTTTCCTGAGAAGCAGCCTGGTCCGATTTATCAGCTAAAATATATCCATCCCAGAAAGAAATTTGCGGACGCCCGATCTTTTCTTCCCCTGTTTTTTTGTCTTTATATCGATTTTCAACAAGTCGAATAATTACTTTTTTTCCAATGGCATTATCGCGCCATAAGTCTTTCCGCAGCAATTCACCGGGTTTTATGATCCCAAGTCGCAAGGCCACCATTTTTCGCCGTTTCTTCATGCCTGGTTTCTCAGATTCATGCGCAAAAGCCACATCGTCATAAATATGTTTTCCTTCGTGCTGTTCGCCTTCATCCCCGGTTACGGGTTTTGCTTCGATTTCCAAGCATTGTTCAACCTCGAACTTCAGGGTTGTTCCAACGCACGAATATTTGTTAAAATCGATCCGTTTTGGTGTGGATTCAATCACCCGGCAAAGATACAATCCAATCGGAGGATAGTCACCGGTACCTCCCTTTTCAATATCTTCAACGTCCTGATCGGTAACCTCTTCTGAATCAATTTCAATTTCGTTCCATGCTAATTCTGACATTTACTTCTCCTTTAAGTTTTTGAAATTCGGGAATCGCCTGATTCTGATTTAAAGACGACCCCCGAATTTTTTAACAGGTTTAAAGTTTTTTTTAACAGTCCTTTGGTCTTATTGCCGGATTGATATCACCCCCTTTCGTAAACCAGACAGTTGACTGCTTCGAGTAGTGACCGATCACACTACTTCCCAGTCTTCAGAAAACAACTCGATCATTGTTTCTTTCCATGGGACCATTCCATATCTACTTTCAACATACAGATATGGAGCCGTCATTTTGCTATCCTCATCCGGGAACTGCGCCTTTATTTTTACGTCAGGCGTCCATTGAGGTAGGCGCATAGCCCTTCCATTTTTTACTTGTTCAAAAGCATCTCCAAATAACATCTTATCAACTCCTTTCATGGTTTAAGGGTTAACAGCCAAAAAATATAATGGTGGCCATCGCGGCACCTGCGATCAGTGCCATTTTGATTGTGTCTATGAATGGGTTTTTACGTTTCATTTATATAATCCTCGGTAATTACGTGGGTGTTGCCATCCGTGTCGTTGAACCAAAAAGCAAGCTCATCGTCTTCATGGGTGAAACATTCGGCCCAACAAGTCGCCTTTCCGCAATACAGGATTTCGCCGTATTGATTACGTGCGTTCTGAATGAGCTTGCTTTTTACTTGGTCCTTTTTCTATTCGTATGTCGGCATAATCCCCCTTTATTTTCCAATTCAGCAACTTCGTTTTGATTGTCAATCCATGTTCCGGGAAAACCTAAGTGCTTAATTCCCGCTTCAAAAATCGCCTCCTCACCGTGTTCAAGAATTAACTTTAACAGACGGCTGGGTCGGCTGTACTTTATCAAAAAGGGATGTCGTCCAACGTGCAAATAAATTCATTGGCCTGGATTTCGGTTAAAGCGTTGGCCGTCTTGACCTCAAAGGGTTCCAAAAGTTTTGCCCACACTTCCGGGTTTGAAATTTTATTTTTCTTCTTTAAAGAGACAATTTGACGCTTTTGATTTTTGGTAATAAGCACCGGTGGGGTTTCTTCAGGTTTTTGCTCCGCAGGTTTTTCCGGTTCGGTGGTTTCCGGCTTGACGTCTTCAGGTTTTTTCTCGGGTTCTTTTTCGGGTTCTTGCTCAGGTTCGGGCTCCGCAGGAGGTTTGAAGCCCTCAAAGCCATTGGAATCAGGTTTTGTTCGTGTTTCAACATTTTCCGGTTTAGACATCCGGTGAATAGTCGGTGCATCAGGTTCCGGCTTTTGCTCCGCAGGAATATCAATCGCATCGGGATAAAATTCTTGTTGAATATCGGCCTGCTCTTGTTCGGATTCAACTTCATATTTAATTAATTGCCTTGCGGAAGCCTCAACTTGTTTCATCTCAACTAAAAGCTGAGAATGCTCTTTTGCAATAAATAACGCTTCTTTTTTAAGCCCAAGAGGATTACCGTTATACAAAATGGATGAGACATAAACAGTGGTTAATTGACCGGTCGTAGGAATTGTTGTGGTCATGGGTTTTAAAACCAAAATAAAAGGAATAAACGATAACATTCCGCTTGTCGCAGTATGATAAAGCAATAAACTCCCCAAAATTTGCTTTACCGTATTGATAGAAGTTGTTCTCAAAACATAACAACCGCCAAACATTAAGGCCCCATCAATAATACAAGTCAAACGTCCATTTACACGACATTTATCCTTGCCTTCATATGTAGGCTCTAACTGCTTGCATGGACATTTAACTTCTCGACCATCTCTTGTATTTGCTTTCTCTCCATCGCCCGAACAGACACATTTATTCCCAGTATAGCAGGCGTATCGAGTTGGAAAATTTAATGATATATCATTGTAAAGCAATCTGATCGGTATTCCGGTTAAGTTGCCGTTTGCATCCACAATAGCCTTGTCTGATTTTTTGAGGGAGTCCATCAATTCAGTATCAAGAATTAAGGTTCCCTTTTCATCCCGTTCTGGTGTGGTAATGAGATAATGGTTCAATCTTTTAGGCAATCTCCATCTCTTACCATCTCCTGAAACAACTTCCTCTCCTTTGGTCCCGGCTCGTATGCCACCCATTTCTGGAAGCCTCGGTGTTAAATTTTTTATCATAAACTTTTCCTCCTTATCTTATATGAGTCCATTTTATATTTTTTGCCTGTGTTCTCTTCTATATTTATTTCTACATTCTTTGTGATAACAACTACTGCCATTTTTCACCACATTTTGAGGATCATCATATTGCTTACAAAATTTACATTTCAACCAATTAGCATGACCACACGTTTCTAATGCTCTTTGGCGTTTATGCAACAAGTTGTGATATGCTCTATTTTCACAAGCCACCAAGTTATTTGGAGAATCGTTTTTTCTATTTTCATCAACATGATGAACAACAGCTTTGCTTGGTAAATACTTTTCCATTATGGTTTCAACAACAAGATGTGAACGAGGAACATAATTTCCTGCACTGGCTTTAGCTCTTGGATGATCTTCTTGAAGAATATAAATATAACCCTGAGAATTATTATATGTGCCACCTTTCCAAGAATAACTTTTTTCTCTTTTTAATGAGCGTGCATTATGTCCACATATAAACTTAATGGGTTGTCCTTTAGTCCATCCAATTTTTTTTATATTTTCTTTGGCAATCTTGGTTTTCTTTCCGCAACCACAGTGACAATATCCGTATGGAATTTCTTCAAGCATTTTTTACCTTTTTACAAATAGTATTGAGTAAGCAATTCGAAAATTTCGTAGGTACAACGGCAATCTTGCTCACAATAATTCCCAATATCTTCAAACATTTCCATTTCATACATCATTTGTACGTCGGAACCATCAAAATCACCCTTCGGAGTCCTATCAAGCAAAAGACGACTATAGAAGTCCAAACTTCCCTTTGCAAAATTGTCCCAATTACTCAAAACCGCCCGAACATCCGTGTGATTCTGAATCGTATATTTCTTTGTTGAAATTTGAACGGCAGGCCGGACTCGATTAATTAACGATCTCATCAGCAACATGGGAACATCAAAAGATATTCCATTAAAAGTCACAAAATGATCTCCGGTTGACAAAATGTCCCAAATTTTTTGGATCAATGCTTTTTCAGCCTCGGGTGATTCGTCCTTTAATATAAGGTGTGATGTTTTATTACCGTCGCACCACCCGAAGCAACAAATACGAGCAGTTGTCGGATCCAGGCCCAATTTTGCAATACGGTCAATCTCTTTTTTCTCAATGTCAGCTTTAATTTTAATCGCATCTTTAAGGGTTCCATTTGGCTTAACCGGTGGTAAAAATGGGATTACTGATTTGTCAGCAATAGTCTCGATGTCCCAGGTAATGATTTTTTTATCAGCCATTATTTTTCTCCTTGTTTTTTTGGTCATACAATCGACAAATTTCTTTATACAAATGCCAACCACACGACCGGCCTTTACCGAGATAGTAAATATACCTTGTCGATACATTTAATTTTTTCGCCAAGGCTTCCTTATCCATTGTTTTAAGTAACTGATTTATTTTAATTTTAACTGTATTTTTCTTGTTCGATGTTTTCATGGTTTATTTATTAAACTAATTTTTATAACATGTCAAGCTGTTTTTTGAACATTTTTCATTTTTTTTTGAAATATATTCAAAAAATATCTTGCTTTTTGTTTTTATTCGATTTATTGTAAGCGCACTTGAAGAATTAAATCTACTGATTAAAAAAAATGGCCCGGTAGGGAGGAACCGAATGAAAAAATTAGAATCTATACAGAAAAAATGGAATGCGATTAATACCGACAAAGGAAGATGGGAATATATTATGTCACACAAAGATGAAATAAGTATTATGTTAGACAATGACGACACCTACGCTGTTTTTCATTCTACGATTATACCGGACAATATTGAGGACTATGACGACCTCCCGGTATTGAATGGATTTGAGTACTGGATTGGCAACAGTCCAGGGATTGATGATTTAATGGAGGTGTTAGGAATTGAGGCAAGCGGTGTTTGATAATACATAGGAGATATTGAATGAAAGAAACAATTATTGATGTTCTTGAAAACGGGATATGGGCCGTCGGAGAACATAGTGGCAAGATAAAGCGAGATGCCATAGAAAAATTAACTAAAGCTGTTGAGGCTATTGATGACGAATCAGAGATGTGCCAGGTGTGTGCTGGAGAGGGTCGCGTAATCATCCGAAATATGAAACGGTGGCCGGCGTCTTGGGTAAAGGGACTTAAAAAAAAGGCAGAACTATTTCATGAATTAGAATCTCGAATGAATAAAACCACAAATCCAAATTTTAATATGAGGTCACTGGATACCTGTACAATGTTGGCAATCAAGGAACTGTGTAAAATAATCGAGGAAAGAAAAGACGCTAATAATGAAACTGTTTGCCGGCATTGGGCGTATTGTAAGGTGCGGCAGGATTTCGGTTGTCAGAGGATTGAACCATGATAGGTGGAAATTTTCCACTTATCGCACTGTTATCTGTAAAGGGGTATATTATGACAATATTCATTAATGTAGCAGATTTAAAAGATCCAGACGATCCACAAGGGCGCTCATATCGTGAAGTTAATAGAGAAAAAAATCATGAGATACCGCTTGGTTCATTAGTTGAGCTTGAAAGTGGAGCAAGGGTGTTTGTCGTAAAACATACACGCGATTGTGATGAAACCCCTCTTTACTCATTGGGTATTGATCCTGATCCAGAACAGCACAAATTTTTTACAAGCAATGGATACGGAGAGGAGTCTTTAACGCAGATAACAAGTCGTTGAAAGCGGAAAAAAAAGACGTTTCCGTTTAACTCAATACGTTATATGTAAAGGAGCTTATGAGAAAATATAGTGATAGTAAAAAAAGGGGTTGTCCGGTTTGTGATGGTGTAGACCCAAAATCATGTATGAGATGCTATGGGAAAACAAGGCTTTGTGATTGGTTTTTTACAACTATGGGATGGGCTACTATGGATGATTTTACATATAACAAGCCGCTGGACCGTGACGCCGAGAAAACCGTGCTTTAAATAAATCAGAGCTGGCGCAGGTCAGCTCAAACGTTATAAATTAGAGGATAATATGAATTGTGCAATGTGTGAAAAGCTACTTTGTTGTCATGGCTCAAATACGGTTTGTGGCCCGATTTGGAAATGTAGTAAATGCGGTGCAATTGGCATCAATGGCCCACCTCCACTATATTGTTTACCTACATATGAGGGTAAAGTGACAGCGGCAAGTGATGTATTTTCTACTGTATGCAAAGAATGTCATGATAAAGGAGTAAAAAATTTATAACAAGCCGTTTACCGTGACCCGAAAAGCCGGGCAGGTGAACTAAAACGTTATTCTTTCTTTAATGTTTTTCCAATAATGATTCCACCACCAACGCCCACTAAACCGCATGCGCCGGATATAAGTGACAATACCGCTTTATCTGCCCCTATGCCAACCTTTTGAGTAAAAACCCCTACCATGACACACAGGCAAAATACTATAAACCCCGATAAGAACGCCGTTGTTTTGTCCATGATTTATCTCCCTTATCGATCTATCGTTATATGCACATTCACATTAATATCTTGCGGTGTCCCCGGTGGTGTCGTATCCGGCGGAGGCGGAGTTCCAGTCATGTTGCTAACCTGGTTTGAATGTCCGGACTCATTGCTGTCGTAATCATAGGCTGTGACTACCCAATAGTAATTCACATCAAACACGAGATTGCCGTCTATATATCCTGTGGTTGTTGTTGATCCTATTTTAGTGTATGGCCCACCGTCATTATCTGCCCGATAAATATTATATCCGGCAAGATCCTGTTCACTATTTGCGGTCCACTCAAGCTCAACGCTCAATCCAGCCCATGCAAAATTCGCTACTGCCAAAAAACAAACAATTGTAATGATTGTTAAAAATAGTTTTTTCATGTTATTTTCCTCGTATTCGGATGTACCTGAATATGAAAATGTAACCCTTGTCCCACATCATGAAATAGAGCAACCTTCATCTCAGGACGTTTATAGTCGTACTCAAATACCATATTGATATAATTACATACCCGATCAGGTGCTTTAAATGTCCACGAACGGAGATCAACAGCCCTACAGGGCATTGTCCCATGAACACCTGAGTCACCTGGACGATAGCCACAAGTTATTACAAGGTTCTCAGGATATTCCCCAACCAGCCACACCAAGATCTCAATAAGCATCTCATGGTATTCGACTGACAATAGGCTGAATAAAACTGATTTGTCTTTGATAGAAATCATTTAGGGTGATCCCTCATATACTGTTCAAACGCGCCAGCAAGCTTGGCGTTAACTACATCTTTAGCATTTTGGGTGTTAAGGCTTTCGCTTATTTTATCAAGCCGTATTTCAATTCCAGTTAATTCAGTACTCATAGTATTTCGGCAATCAAGAATATTCTCTTTCGACTGACTGATTGTTAAGTAGATCGGTTGACCATCTTTCTGGTAAAGCTCTGGTTTCTTAACGATATTGGCATTATATTTACCAAGGCCAAACGCCCCACAAAAGCCTGTAATAATCGTGCCAAAAACCTTCGCAATAAATGTTGATGATTGAGTTTCCATATTCACCTCTGTTGACAGCCCAGGCAAGTCCTGTTATCTGACCGTAGCCGTTTCCATCCTGGTTTATGGTCTCGGTCAGGGTCGTCGGTTTGCATGCGGCTTACCGGCGATCCGTCCTTTTTAGTCTTTTAAATCCCACACACCTTATCAATATCAGCCACAGCAACTCCACATATCTTAGCTGGGTTTGTTACTTTTATTCCCTTTTTTCTATTACAGTCAAAACAAAGTGTCTGTAAATTGATCGGATTATTAACTCCCTTATTTAAACAAGCTTCAACAGTTCTATATCTGGTAACAAAATAATTGACAGGCAAAATGTGATCAACAGTTAAATCATGTGGACTTTCTCCACATAATTGGCAAGCAAAGCCGTCTCTTTTCAATATTTTCCTTTTCGATCTATACTGCAAATTGTTATGTACCTTCAAATTGACACTTAACTTTTCATTAGTTCTATATTTATTATAGCAATTAACTGAGCAGAAAAAATACCCCGACTTACTTCCGCTTACTTGGAATGGTTTTATATCAAAGATTTTGCCACATTTATAACATTGAGTCTTAATCCTCTTTTTCTTATATTCACCAGCACATTTTAAAGAGCAGCATTTAATATTTTTTACCCTTTTACGTTTCCATAGTTCAAATTTTTTGCCACAGTTCTCACAAATAAGCTTTACTTTTGTCCTTGCCTTTGCTTTTAGACGGCATTCGTTTGAACAAAACTTACCATTACCTCTTTTATATCTACTTTCTGTGATTTTAATTTCTTTTTCACAATATCGGCAATTGACAATCATTATTCTACACCGTTGATAGAATGTATGTTAGCAACTGCTATGCCATTTATTTTTGCCGGTGAAGACACTCCGTTGATTTTGCCTGTCCAGCCAACAGTAGGATCATACGCAGTAAAACCAGACGGAACAGTGTACGCAAACGGTGCTTTAAGGTTAATAGTAATTTGTCCACATCCAGAAAAACTAGCCCAAAAACATTTATCACCACTTAACGGAGAATAAGCATAACCTGTTCCAGCAGCAGGATCACCACTATCAAACCATATTCCATTCGCTCCCCACCATATCTTCCCATTATCCAGATCCAGTGCCAGCATTATAATAAGCTGATTGTTCCAATTAATTAACCCATAGGCTGCTCCACTTGAATTATTATGCTTCCTTGATAGGTAGGAATAACAGCCGTATCCAGTAATAGTAGAACCAACATAAACAGATGTAGACATGTCAAGAGCATCTACACCAAGCATCATACCATCTCCTCTACCAAGTTCATCAATAGATATTTCTAAGTAATGTTTTCCAGATGATTTATCTTCGGTTACTGCAACAGCGTGCCAATTTGCGTCATAACCCAAATTAGTTGTTGCCTGAATAGCATTAGTAGGATTATTGTGGTAAAGCCAGACACCATTAACTCCGATAGCCATAAAGTCGTTATCAAAATCCATAGCTATCATTACTACATCATTTAGTGTATATGAGACTCCATAGGCAAGAGCAGCTCCATTGTTATAGCGATACCCATTGGACGATCTCATACTATATCCAGTAGCGGTAGAACCGACATAAGTAGCTGTGGACATAGTAAGAGCATCTACACCAAGCATCATGTATGGAGAAGCCAATATAGCAGCATCTATCGTTATTTCAAGATACTTTTTACCACTTGAATATCCAGTATCAGCCGCAACACTTCTCCATGATTCTGTTCCATCTCCGGTGGCTGTCAAATCTCCATTGCTTAGAGCTATACTGGCTGCCTTATTAGTACCGTCTAAAGTAATAGCCGCTCCATAGGCAACAAAACCATTAGGAATATCATATGTAAAGTCCGATCCACCAAAGTTAACAGTTGCAATTGCATCCTTATACATAGACAGCCAGAGTCCGTAATCTTCTGATGCTATCGGTGAAGACTTAATCCATACACCGTTCTTACCGAAAAATATGCTTCTATCATCAGCGTCAATGGCAAGCATAATAATGTCGCCCGTGGTATATTCAGGCCCATATGCAACGCCAGTGGTATTGTTATAAAATCTTCCGGTGTCAGAACTATACCCATGCCCATATGACAGATCTCCTACATAAGTAGCAGTGGTCATATTATCTGGACCAACTCCAAGCATTAAAAAGGGAGCATTTCCTCCAGTGTCTACTGTTATTTCAAGATATAATTTTCCTCCTGTAAAATCAGTATCAGCCGCAACACTTCTCCATGATTCTGTTCCATCTCCGGTGGCTGTCAAATCTCCATTGCTTAGAGCTATACTGGCTGCCTTATTAGTACCGTCTAAAGTAACAGCCGCTCCATAGGCACTGTATCCCACTGGCATACTATATGTAAAAGCTGACCCACCAAAGTTGACAGTAGCAACAGCAGCTCTATTCATAGATAGCCAGAAAATACCAGTGGCTTTATACATAGACAGCCAGAGTCCGTAATCTGATGCTATCGGTGAAGACTTAATCCATACACCGTTCTTACCGAAAAATATGCTTCCATCATCAGCGTCAATGGCAAGCATAATAATGTCGCCCGTGGTATATTCAGGCCCATATGCAACGCCAGTGGTATTGTTATAAAATCTTCCGGTGTCAG
>Ga0222667_1000546_pt1 | contig 16331 bp, 49 predicted proteins | sample AntAcemetagen657_FD_179854 | JGI IMG/M metagenome (GOLD analysis project Ga0222667, IMG submission 179854) | Saline water microbial communities from Ace Lake, Antarctica - #657 | ecosystem: Environmental > Aquatic > Non-marine Saline and Alkaline > Saline | place: Antarctica: Ace Lake... | reverse complement strand
TAGTGAAATATGCTGCTCATTTGTTATTGTTTTTATTATTACCCATGTTTCTCGTAATGGATTACACATTATTACGCTCCATTTGTCTGTTTTTTCTTTTTCGCAGACTAACCAATTCTGAGTTCCGGGAATTATGTGAATTATTATGTTGCTTCCTCCTGTCTTTGCTACGAATTGAGCAATTTTGTCAACATTTTTCATTCTCTGTTTTAATTTTTACCCTTTTTCTATTTCTTTTCTAGATAATAATAAACCAAAACACCCATTGCAGAGTGTTTTAGTTCCATTAGTAGCTGTGTTTTTTGATTTTTTCTCTTTCTTGCAGCGAGAACAATAAAATTCTTCTGCTTTTTCTGTTCTTTTGAATTTGAATTTTTTCATTGTTCTATGTAATTAATTATATCCTCTCCACATATTGGGCATTCTATTGCTACTGTTTCTGTTAATTCCTGAACAGAACCATAATCATCAATTTTTGATCCTTTCAGTGTGCTTACTTGGTAAGCTTCTGAATAAACTCTAACAGTTTCAATGTTTTCATCGCATTTCGGACATTTCATTTTTTTTATTGTTATTTATTATAAATCCAAAGGAATACAATTATCATAAAGATCGCTAAAGTCTTCATAATTTAATTCTCCATCTTCTTCGGTGAAGATTCGTTTTTCATTGAAGTCAGCAATAAAGAATGTTCTTTTTTGCCACTTTTTAAGACTCATTCCAAACCTATATGCTTCTTGGATCGAGCCAAATATTTCAAACGTACTACTATCGTTTTCGTTTATTGGCTTATATTCAACTGCTATTAGTAATTTTTCCATTTTATTTAGTTTAATTGATTATTGTTTAGCCTTTTATTACAGCCAAAGGTGTTAGCTCTACTAAAATTTCCACTAGATCTTTTTGGTTAGCCATCACTTCTTGAATATCTTTATAAGCTGATGGTGCTTCATCTAATTGTCCAACTCCTCTGATACTATGTAATATTCCCTGTTTTTCTAGATTAGCAATTTCTTTCTCTAAAGAAAGTTCTTTTTTTGCTTGAGTTCTACTCATTAATCTTCCGGCTCCGTGGCTGCATGAGTTGAAACTATCTTTATTCCCTTTTCCTTGAACTATGTATGATTTAGATCCTTGGCTTCCAGGAATAATTCCTATAGTTTTTTCTATTGCTAATGTTGCTCCTTTTCTGTGTACTAGTAGATTTTGTCCGAAGTGATTTTCCATCTTTGCATAGTTGTGAGCTATATTTATCATTTCATCAAATTCTATCAAAGATATTCTTTCGCCATTATCATTACCGTCGAATTCATTTGCAAATATTTCTTCTATTCTAGTCATCATCAACTTTCTATTAGCCAAGGCATAATCGACACAATATTGCATTTCTCTCATATAATTTTTTCCCTCTTCTGAATCTAATGGTAGAAAAGCTAAATCATGTTTTGGATTTACTGAGCTAAACCATTTTTCGTTTAATTTTTTAGCTACGTTATTGTAATAATCAGCGACTGTATATCCTAAATTTCTTGAACCTGAGTGAATCATTATCCAAATATGGCCATCATTTCCTTTTTGAATTTCTATGAAGTGATTTCCACTGCCTAATGTTCCTAGTGAATAAAGAGCTTTTTCTTTTTCTTTTCTGCAGATTGGCTGTTCCGGTGAAGCTGAACAAGTCATAATTCCTCCTTCTGGTGTTATTTCTGGCATTAATTCTTCATTTTGTTTTTCTTTATGTCTATTTTCCCCTACTGGTATTACTTTTCTTATTTCTTTCATTATTTCTTTAAGAGTTTCTGTGTCAATGTCTGTTAAAGTAGTCTTAACAGCGCATAACCCGCACCCAACGTCGCTTCCAACGCAATGCGGCACAACTACTCCTTTTGTCGCCATAACGCCTCCTATGGGCATTCCATAGCCGAGATGGCAATCACTCATTAGTGCTATGTGTTTAAAAGCGAATGGTAAGTTTGCTAAGTTTTTAGCTTGTTGAAGTGCCCCTTCTTCTGGATTCTTTGCCCAAATTTTAATTGGGATTTTTTCTGTTGATATTACTTGTTCCATTTTATTTATTATTAGTTATTATTATCCTCATATCCCTTAACATCATTTACAAGATCTTCAATAGAATAAATATTATTTGCTATATCCAATATCAATTCAATCATTTGTTCTGTTTCCATTTGATCAGAGCCTGCCCATGCTTCGAATTCTTTTCTTGTTAAGATGTCTCTCATTCCATTTTTAATATTTTCTTCTTCCATTTTTTCTGCATAAGTCGGTGGCGGATTATGGAATTCATCTTCATTTAGCAAATAATGTTCCGCTGTTTCTAAATCCCATTGATCTCCAATCCCTATTTCATCTGCATTGTGACGTTCCATATAATCTTTAATTTCTTTTTTAGTCGGTGCTCTTTTCATTCTTTTTTGTTATTTTTTTAAACTTCCAAGTTTCATTTAATTCTTTTAAGAATGTTTCTTTTATATCTGAATTATTTTCAGGTTGATTCAAATTGTAAGTGTCGGCTAAGTCCCCCCAACTGGTTGGTCTAGTATTCGAATAAGTTGTGCAATTACAACCATTATTATAAGCTACTTCTCCATCTCTTATAATATACCCGCACATGTATTGGCAGATTGAACATTTATGAACTGGATAAAATTCTAATCCAATCTTTTCAGCTTGTTCTTTTAATTCTTTTGCTGTTTTTAGCATTTGTTTATTTTAATTTTTAAATTATTTATACTATTTATATCTTTCTTCAGCTGCTCTTTCTGTTAAAAAAGCTAAATCAGTTGCTTCTAGTCCACTGTATCCTTCTTTGAATTTTTCTACTAAATCTGCTGCATAAAATCCATATTCTATGCACTCATTTGCTGCTTGTTTCCAGTTTCCATTTATTACACTTTCGCAAATTTCTTCAAATTGTTCGCCTGTTCTATATTCTTTTGTCATTGTTTCGTTTTAATTATTTAGTCCTTTAATAAATTGATCTTTTTTTAAAACTCGTACTTCTCCGGTTAATCCTAAGAATTTAAGTTCTTTTTCGAAATCTTCTTTGCTATAAAAAAGATTAGTTTTACTTCTTATTCCATTTTCAAAAACTGAAAATTTTTTATTTTGATTTTCTTTTACTAGTGTGTATTGATTCATTTTATTGATTACAATTTAATCCATCGTCTGCTTGGTAACAGATAATAGTATTACTTTTGGGTTCAAATTCTTTTAATTCATGTAGAAAAAATTTAATAATTAAAAACATCAATCCTAGAAATATAAGATCTTTTAAGATCGATAAAATTAGAATTTTCATATTTTATTTTATTTTTTTATTAATTTATAAGTAATATATTCATATCCATCGACTCCATCCATTTGGTCCATCATATAAGCTTCTTGAGAATATTTCTTTTCACTTATTTTTCTCAGATAGTATTCTAATTTAGTTTCATCATCGTCTTCATCTGCTAGCCAAATAAATCCATCATTACTTTTAATTCTATCTTTTTTATAATCCTTAAAATTTTCTTCAATAAACTTATCTAATTTTTTCTTATCTATTTCAAATTCTATATAGATTTTATCTGTTGTGTAATTATAATATCTTGGACTAATAACCTTGTAATCAGATGTTACTGAAAGAATTACATCGTCTAATATTTCTTCATTTAATATTTTTATTAGATTTTTTGCTAAAGCTTCTAAATAATTTCTAAAATCATAATCCCAGTCAAAATCATCATAGATTAATTCTTTTCCTGTTCTTTCGCATTCGTCTTCTATTATCATATCTGTTTCCCTGTCAAGATCGAATGTTTGATATCCGTCAATTGTGTACGGAGTGTATAAGCTTTCTAAATTGATATTCATTTCTTTTTTATTAATTAATTAAAATAACTAATTTATTTCTTCAAATTTTGTTTTACTTTTTTCTATCTCAAATTCATCACTTTCAATCATTGTTATTAATTCTTTTATTGGAAGTTTTGAGTAATGAAGTACATCTTCTTCTTCAAAATCAACGCTTTTATAACTTAAGTAGTGTTCTACTAATTCTTTTTTACTTCTTGTGTTGCATCCAGTAGCCATGTAACGGTTACATTGAGTATCATATAGTCTGTAGTATATTTTATTGTTTTAGTTAATTAATTTAATGAGATTGACTAAATCTCTTTGTTCTTTCCCATTTAAATCATAGAAGTTGATTAATTCTTTAAAGACTTCTGGGTTTAAAATTCTGATATTTCTTTTGATGTAGTTTAAGCATTTTTCTGTTTTTGTTGTCATATTTTATTTCTTTTACATAGTTAGAAACCATAAATACATAAAAGCAATAATAGCTGATATGACTATTATTGTTTTTTTGTCATCGTTCGGATTTTCGTACATTTTAGTCTTGGTTTAATGCTGCTACTGCTCCAAAACTTAGGATTGCCATTGTCCATAATATAAAGTAGAAAAATGGGAAAATTCCTTCTATAAACCAAAAGACCAATGGAAACACTATAGCTCCTGGTGATAAAATTAGTGCTAAGATTATTCCTAGCCCTCCTAACCAATCGAACATAGCTGTCAACCAAAATACAAACATCAAGATTCCTGATATTATATAAGTTAAAGTGAAAGCCATTATCATTAAATTTTTCATCTTGTTTATTGTTATTAATTAATATCTAAACGTATTTCGAATTCTTTTTAATTAGTTTCATCAATATATCCACCTTTTAACCCTACGATGTCCCAACCAGTTCCGAAATGATAAACTGGCAAAACATATGCCTCTAAAAAATCACTATAAAAGATATCAAGATTAAATTCTTTGTTTAAATACTCTACATCAAAATCATTAACAGCAATTAGAAACCATTGAAAAACTTCACAATTACATTCTGGATTTTCTCCAAATTCCTCTTTTATTTCTTTGCATTTTTTACAGTTTTCGATTTTGCAAAAGTCTAAGTGGTCTTGCGCTTCTTGAGCTTCGCACTGGTGATTGTCGCTCCATTCTATGAAAACCTCCCTATCGTCTAAATTAATCATATTATTAAACAAGACCATACTATAATTCCTTGCTAAATCTCCCCAGCTTTTTAATTCTTTCATTTTATTTATATTATTTAGTTAAACTATTAAATTTAAAACAAAATCATAAAATAAATCCTTTTCATCATCGTCCATTTTGTCGTATTCTTCTTGGTTTTCAACTACTTCCCAACCATTGTCACTTTCCATATCATTTTCAAGAATCCATTTATTAATTGTAATTTCTTCTCCGTTTTTTAATTCAATCCTGAAATCTACCTTTTTTTTTATTGCTACAAAATCAGAAGAAGCCACTTTTTCTACTAATCTATTTTCTTTTTTCATTTTGTTATATTAATTAGTTAAACATCTCTCCATTTTCTAAAAACCAATGATCGTTGGCTTCAAACATTTCTTTTAAATTTTCCTCACCTTGTGCTGTTTCAATTACATCATAACCATACTTCTCAAGCTTTTTACAAATTTCAACATATAAATCATCGAATTCCTTGTCTATTTTATCATCTACTGCTTCTCCGTCATGATCGCAAATAGTTATAGTTTTGCTGTTATAATGATTATAATGTCCAGATTGTACTATATCTACAAAATATCCCTTCCATTTAAAATCACCTTCAAACATTGCTCCGTCGCCTTGGCAATTATTCAAAGAATAAAAAACATTTTGTAAATCACCTTCAATTTTGTTTTCTTTTAGTAAGTCTTCTACTTTATATTGCATATCGTCTTGCAAAAATTCCAACTCATCATCATAGTTCCAGTCTTCCATTGCCTTATCTTTTGCTTCTCTTGATAATTCTTTAAAAGAATATACCTTAAATTCTCTTTTGATTATTTTCATTTTTATTATTTACAAATTAAACCTTCATCATTTTGACTACAAACAACCACCTTAACCTTTGGTTCTATCTCTTTTAAATCTTTTATCACTAAATACAAAACAAATATCATCAAACAAAAGAATAAAAGATCTTTAAAAAGAGTCGCTAAAAATTGTTTCATATTCTATATTCTACATATCCCTTATCACTTCCGGGGTATTCTACAACTTTAATACCTCTAGTTATAGCTTCTTTTTTCGCTGTTTCTTGTGCTAATATTCGTTCTTCATCATTGTCAAAATATATTTTTATTTTTTCCATATTTTTAGTTAGTTAATAAATATTCAAATGTATAAATTCTAAAAGGCATTTCATCAGCCGATTCAGTTTTAATTCTTCCAAAACTCTCTGCTTCTTTGAAAGTGTAATTTTTCTTTAGTTTTGCGTTGGCTTTGCCTTGCAAGCTACTAAAGCTAGACCCTATTTTTCCTTTAATTTTAATGAAGACTGTCATTTTTATTTTTTAATTCTTATTAAATAGTTAACTTCTTTGTGTCTTTTTAAATTATATTTAGCTACTATTAGTCTTGTTCCAGTTATTCCAACATTTATAAGGTTTCTAACTGGTATTTTCGGCATAAAACCGCTAGCTAATCCATTTCTTATACTAGTATCGCAATTTTTAACTGATTTTTTAAATTCACTAAATAAAAATTCCTGGACTTCTTCCCACTCATTTTTTGTCATTTCAATTTCTCCTCTCATTACGCAATCTTGATAATAAAACCAATTATCATTTCTTCTATTTTTTAATTTCATTTTATATTTTTAATTTTTAAAAAACTTATAATATTCTTCTATACCATTAAATTCTAAAAAATAACTAAAATCCCATTTACTCAATAATTCTTCGGCAACTGTTATAGCATCAGTTTTTGTTATATTACTAATACAAAAGCTTTGTTTATCGCCAATACTAATATTTAATTCTTCACAATCCCAATCAACCTGGGTATCGCAATCAAAACCTTCCTCATAATATTCGTTGATGTCCTTTAAATTCATTATTTTGTTTTAATTATTAATATTTCTAGTAACAAGAATATAACAGAAAGTCTTCTTCCCTTTTTTCAGAAAATTTTATATCAGCTTTAATTGCTTCTATCCTGTAATCATCTTTTCCAAATGGAAAAGCCTTTAAAGCTTTTCTTAAACAATCTACTTCAAGTTCTATGAAACCAACTCCATCTTCACTTGAATATTCGGTATATATTCCATTCTCTCTGAAGAAATCCATTAAGGCTTCATCATTCCAAACATTAAAAGTACATCCATCTTTTGTATCTCCTCTTGTAGTTCTGTATGCTCTAACACTCATAAATTTATTATTAGTTGATTATTTCTTTTAAACTTACTGAATAATTATCACATAATTCTTCTAGTAGATCATAAGTGATATCACTACTTCCTTTTAAAGAATCCAAAAACAATTCTTTGCGATCATTCGGTGTTAATTTGTAGTAGTCATCTGATCTAAAAAATTCTATGAATTCCTCTCTCGTTATTTCTTTTTTATTCATTGTTTTATTTTAATTATTGAATATTTATTCCTGCCATTTCCATTGCGTCTTCTAATGAACCAGTACAAAGTCCGCCATCATCTGGCTCTGGCTCTAAATTGGCCCATACAGCTGGCGTTAATTCTATGTCATTGTAAACATCGTACATCCAACCATTATTAAGTTCGCTGTAATGTATTTCATAAGTGCTTCCATTTTGTAGGATTAACATATTTTTTTTTAATAATTAATTTATGAATTCAATTCTCTTAAAATCCTTTGTTTCATATTCTTTTCCACATTCTGAACACATTATAATGTTATCTATTCCTAGTGTTTCGTCTGATTTACAGAGTAGTTCTCCATCGTCTCCCATTACTCCGCTTACCATTAATGTTTCAAATGAAGTAAATTTTTCGCTTCCACATTCGCATTTTTTAATCATTGTTTTTTATCGTTAAAAGTTAAACCGTTTAGAATTGCTTTTACATACTTAGGAATTCGTTCTGGAAAATCTGCTCCCCATTTATTTTTTCCATAGAAAACAACATGTTGAGAATTCCATCCATCGTCAAGCCAAGCGGCATTGATTCCATTGTTTTTTGTGAACTCTATTGTCCAGTTCTTAATTTTTAATTTCATTTTTGTTTATTATCATTTAATTTCATTAAACTTCTTTTGTAAGCTCTTGTGCTTCTCATCGCCTCTTTATGTTTTTTGGTGTCATAATATTTAAGCCATCTTTTCTCTTCTTTTACTTTTATTTTAAGTTTTTTATCTCTTTCCGGGAATAAGATGAATTGAATCAATCTTCTACTACAAAAATTTTCGTAAAGTCTCGATATCTCTCTTATTCCCAGTTTGTCGATAAAATATAATTTTTTAATATCCCCGCGTTGGCAATCAGTCAGTTTTCTTCGTCGATCATTTTCTTTGCCTATTAAATAACTGTCTATTTTCATTTTTATTTATTAGGATTAATTTTTTTCAACATGTTCTGACATTTCTTTTAGCGTTAACCAACAGCCGTATTCTCTAATGGTTAATTTAGGATTCTTGATGGTTTTCTTTGTCTTTTCTGGCATTTCTTTGTATTCCCACCATTCTGATCCATCATATTCATGTCGTTCTAACCAAAAATCTTTTCCAACTATTTTTAAATCTTCAGCTACTTCTTGTCCCCCAAAGCCATTGTTGTAGTCAAAGTTTGCTACTTCCTTGAATTTTTTCCAACTAAAACGGAAATCTTTACTACCGCACCATATTACATCTTGGGCTTTTTTGCCTTCATATTTTAATTTTTTTATAGTTTCTTTTAATAAATTCATTTTATTGTTTTATTGTTTAAGCCTAGCTGGCACGACTACTTTCATATTACAATCATCGCAGCAGTATCCGCTATTGATTGGATATGCTTCATTCGCTTCTCCTTCGTAGTCTAATCCACATATTGAACAAACTCGTTCGTTGTCTTCGTCCATCTCTGGATTAATATCCGGATTGAATAGTTCAACATTTACACCACAAAAAGTCCAAGCAAATATTTCTCCGCTTCCCAGAGCAGATAAATCGTTTTCTGTTATTGGGATTTTGATTGTTTTATGTTTTAGTTTGTTAATAAAATCGAAGACTAAATTGTAATCTTTTTCTAATTGTTCTGCTTCACCTGGGTCATTGTCTCTTGTCGCTTCACTTGCTAATTCGTCTATTTTATTGAAAGCATCTAATATTTTTTCTATTTTTTTACTCATTTTTGTTGTTTTATATTTATTAATTAAAATTAAATAGGTTTTGTTGTTCCGCCTTTATTGCAATTTGGGCAATATTCTATTTCATGATCATCTTTTGCTAAGGAATAAAGATCTTCTTCTTCTCCATCCCAACCGCAATGTTCGCATATCATTAATCTGTTACCATCTTCTGGCTCTTCTTTATTTTTTTCTTTCATTTTATTGTTTTAGCTGTTTATGATTCTGCATCAAATTCACAATAACCTTCTTTTTTAACGCATTTATAGATTTTTTTCCCTAATTGCAATCTTGCATACCATGTTAATAGTTGTTTTGTTTTCTTTTCAGTTATGTCAAACTTCTTCATCAACATTTCATCATTGTACGAATTATGTTCATTGAAGAATTTATCTAATTTAGTTAGAAATCCTTTTAATTCTTTTTTACATTTTTTAATCCCTATCTCTACTTCTTCCAAATCATCTGTATAGTAACTAATTTCATTTGGCTCGTTTTCTTCACAACCAAAGAATTTTCCATCATCACTATTTTGAACCCCAAACCAAAATTTTCCTTCAATGTCTCCGCTATAATATCTACCCATTTTATTATATTAATTAGTTATAATGTTATTTCCTTTTAAGTTACTGATGGCAAATTCTCTGTATTCTTCATCAGTAGTTGTTAGTTTTTGTTTTTTATCGTCAAAAAAACGTTCGTCAAATTGATCCTCTCTTTTTTGAATTCTAATTTCTTTTTCTATCTTTTTTTCTATTTCTTCTTAATATTTAATCATTTTTTTTAATTACCTAATAATTTTTCTAAGAAAGTTTTTACATTTTTCTTTTTCAATTTCTTCAGCTCTCTTCCCTTCTTTTTACTTAGAGCTCTACATGCATTGCATGTCTTGTATTTTGTTGAAGAGTTTAGTTTCCCGCATCTAGAACAATTTCCCTCGGCTTTTCTTTTCAGATTCGATCTTTCTCTGTTTTTTATTGCTGCTTTTCTTCCTTTATCTAGACATTTTTTGCATTGTTTTTTGCCATTTTCTGCTTCTTTTTTTAAGCAAGTAGAGCAAAGACCTAATTTTATAGCTTCTTCTTTCAACAGGTTCTTTTTTTCTTTCAAATTCATTTTATTATATTAGTATTTATAAGCCTCTATTTTTCCCTCTAAGCTGTTTAAAGTTTATTTACGTGTAAGAGGACTAATTCTTCTTCTGTGTCAAAAATCAGGCCTGTTTTGGAGACCTGACGATGAATTAGTAACCCTGTATGGACTCTGATTATCCTCTTGTTTCTTTTTCACTTAATTCAATGTTGAAAAGGTTTTTTGCAAAAACATCTTCAATTGCATCTTTCCCCCATTCCGTCGAAAGAAAATAAGCAAATTGCATTATTGTTATGGAAATGTAGATGAATGGAATTGATAAATAATCTCTTAATGTTAGTTTGATCATTGTTTGTTTTGTTAATTTTTAATAATCTTTTTAATTCTTTCCATTTCCTTTTCTTCTTCTGCCAATAAATTTATGAAATATTCAATACTTTCAAAACTGTCTGGAATTTCGTAATCTAATATAACAGTCTTTTTTATTGTTTCGTCGTAGTAATCTACTTGTAAATAAGAATCATTATTATCTTCTATTACATTAATTGAATATCCTATTAATTCTCTAGCTCCTAATATTCCTGTGATTTCTTCTATTCTAAAACTATTTGGTTTTGTTATGTCGAAATCTAATAGTTTTTTAATTTCTTTCTCTACTTTTTTTCTATTCATTTTGCTTTGTTTAATAATTATTTTCTTCTTCTGTGTATTTTTTCATTAATTTGAATAATTGTTTTAGATGTTCCGGATATTCTATTTCACTTAAACTTACTGAATCTAATTGCTTTCCGCAGTCTAAACATATTTTATCTATTCCTACTATTGTGTCGAATACATCTCCTGTATCATATTGATAATATTGTTTATTTTTATGTTTACATTCGTGTGTTTTTTCACATTTTTCTATTGTAGTTTTATTTTCTGATTTTTTGTGACAAGTTTCACATTCATAAACATTTTTTTTAAGTTCAGTTTTTATCATTTTGTTTAAATATAAATAGTTAAAAATTAAGATCTTTCGATAAAATTCCTTTCGATTAAAGTAAATGCCATGTAACTATGCCAAAGATCTTTCTTCCAGCAAGTATGGGTATCTACTAAGAATTGCCAAGCACATAACATTTTCTCTTGGTCAACTACTGTTTTTCCTTCTACATAAGCTAGAGCGATCTTAACATTCATTTTCTTGTAAAGATTGATTTTTCTTAAGCTTTTCATTTTGTTTTATATTATATTTATTATGACTTTTGTTCAATTTATAAACCTTTTGGTTTAGAGGCCGCTATACTTGTTACAAATAAAATAAGAGTCCATGCTAACATTCCTACAGCTTGGCTATCTGTTATTTGTATCCCTCCTATTACTAATAATAAAAAGATCATAAGGATAAAAAATTGGAAAAAAACTAACATTTTTAAAGGTTTCATTCTTTCATTTTAATTGTTATTTTTACTCATTTCTTCATATTCCACCCAATACACAGAAAAAGTTGATTTTAATTTATTAATATTACTTCTGTCTGCTTTATGAAAACATTCTGCTAAAGCTTTAACAAAACTTCCTCCATATTTAGACATTGTTTCTACTACTTCGAATTCTTCTTCATTCATTTTGTTTTATTTTAATTGTTAGTTATGACTTTTACTTGAATCTAATAATCCAATAATGTTCTGTCTTGCTTTGGCAGTTTTTTAAGTGGTTTTAATTCATTTTCAATTCTCCATTCATTTAGTTCTTCTAGGTCAGAAAATGAGGCTTTTGTCCAATAAGTAAAACCGCAAGTTAAACATTCACCTGAAATTTGTTCAAATGGTTTATTGTCAACGTATGCATCTAAATATCCTCCACAATTAGGGCAACTTTCTTGATAACTATGTCCACTCATAATTTTATATTAGTTTATTATTTTTTACTCATTTCTTTATATTGTTTCTAATATTCAGGAAAAGCATTTTTTAGTCTAACGAAGTTGGCGCTGTCTGCTCTTTGAAAGCATACTGCTAACGCTTGAACAAAACTTCCTCCATATTTTTGCATAGATTCTACTATTTCAAATTCTTTTTCATCCATTGTTTTATATTAGTTATTTAGAAATAATTCACGTCCATTATCAAAGTCATCAGCAGTTAAACAGAAATTACAAATTTCAAATTCACTTCTATTAAATGATTTTTTGTCTTTTGTAATTGTTTCTATTGTTTCAATCTCAATAATAGCTCCTAGTAAGCCATCAAATCCCATTCCACTATCTAACCAGCCTTCTTGGATTCCTTTGTTTATTTTATTTTCTAAAGCTTTTCTCGTTTTTGCTTCAAGTTTTTCTGCTGGATAATAACCTTTTCCTCCTCCCCAGTAATTGCCTAGAACGAAGCCTGTACTTTTAAACTTTTTCATTTGTTTGTTTCTTTTAATGATAAGTTATAAATTTTCATAAGCTTTAAGATGATTTCATCTTCTATAATTACTTGTTCTATTGAAACTAATCTAACTTTGTTCATATCTATTTTCATTTTTGTTTTAATTAAACTAATTATATTGAAACATTTAGGTCAGCATTCGGATATTGTTTACAAGCTTCTAATACTTCTTCCACGAAAGGAACGAATTGTTTATATGTTCCCCATCCATTAGAAGAGTTGAATTCTTTGAAGTAATCAGGTTTTCTTTTGAGCTTTTCTAATCCGAATGTTAATATTTCTATTAAATCCTTGGCTTTTTTTGCATTAATTTTTTCTGGATGCCATAATGCTTCATAAATTCCAGCTACTTCAGCCATTTTAGTTATATTATGAGTGATATTGGCGTCGAAAACGTCAATTTCATTACCATCGTTGTTGTATGAAAGTGTAATGTCTAGGCTCATTTTGTTTTTATTAATTAAATAAAATCCATGTTGGTTTCTTGTTTGTCCCTTGGTTGACTACACCGCAGGAAAACCAAGCTTTTCTAGTTACCTTTTTTTATATTAAAGCTCTCCTTGTCTGTTTTTTACTGCTCTTTTAGCTATTAACTTTAAAGCTATTTCCTCTGCATCTAATAAGCCATTATTGTATCTTCTAGCTCCATATTCTTCGACAAGAGCCATTATATTTGAGTAAGACTTGTTTGTGTTTGAAGTTTGTCTCAATCCTCTGTATGGGTCGCATAGTTCTCTTTTAATTTCTTCATGAAGTTTTGCTTCTTTGTTTAAATTGCCTAGATTACTCATTTTGTTTGTTTTTATTTAATTAATTGATAGTTATTTTCAATGTTCTTTTCTGTTTCCCAAATTGCATCTTTTGTATTTACTAGATAATTCCATGAGTTTATTCCCCATTCTGCTTTAGTGATAACTCTTTGTTCCACGATGGAATAACCATCATCACTGTAACCTGCAAAAATAAAGATATTACCTATTACATATTTTGGAGCTGTTGTTTTCATTTGTTTTATAGTTAAAAAATAATAAAAAAGTGTGAGGAGCTTGGTTCAGCCCCTCACGGATAAAATTACTCTTCATCTTTCTCGATGTAGGTAAAAGTGTGGTGACAATCTTCACAGGTGCATACTTTATGGTCCAGAAGATGTTTGAAGCAATCCTCTGTCCTGTCTATGCCTATTACCATGTGACCTTGATGGTCTAAGTTTTTACTTCCACAGAATTTACATACTATTACCATTTTCCTTTCTCCTTTTGTTAGTCTTTAACTATAGTTCGTATCTTATCACAATGGATACAAATATATGTTAACAGAATACTATTGTTAAGCGCGCTTCTACTTTGTGCTATCCTTCTCCATTCATGCTTACACGGAAACGTTACATTCTTGATGTTTTTTCCGATTAACTTTAGTCGCTTTCTGTCTCTTATTATCATTATCTCTAAACTAATTAAGATGATAGCTGCTGCTATCAAAATTGCTATTAACATTAACATTTGTTTTTATTATTTTATTAATAATCTGTTATATCTCCTTCACACTCATTATCGAACCAGTCATCTTCTTGATCGTCAAAATCTGGGCCATTACTCATGTTTATATCTTAATGATGAAAAAAACACAAAAAAAGCCGCATCTAATAATGATACGGCTAATGTTGCTAATACTTCTAATTTTATACAGCTAATAGTAATAATACTATGAAGATTACTAAGCTACAACTGGAGCTACGTTAGCAGCTTCATCTTTTGCTTTCTGAATCAATACTTGTTCAGCTGCAATCAATTGATTTGAAGTCTCAGTGGGAAGTAATACAGAAACGGAGTAGTCAGCATCTTGCTTACCTTCTCGTTTGTTGTTTGGTTGTAGGTAAAGAGTAGTGTTAGCTTTCAGCGTAATACTAGCTGGTAGCGAACGAGAAACTCTGATTACTCCAGGACGAGAACCGTCTTGTGAGGATACCCACATCTTAGCAACTATGAAATGTTTCAACCCGTCATTAACTACTGAAGCTTCAATGTTTTTTAAATCAGTCATCTTGTTTAATATTATTTAATTATACATCTAAAAACTTGTTGAGAATAACTTATAGTCTAGAGGAAGAGGGTTTATAGGTTGCCAGAGTAGTAACCACCATGCTGGTTTTCCTTACCTCATCTTATGAGAGCTAGTATTACTCTTCCCCCGAACTATAAGTCATTAACAACTTTGGTTGGTAGCCGTCTATTTTTTAGAACCCTTAGGCTACCTCGCACCATGCAATATGAAGCGTTGGTTCGATATAAACATGAAACAAATGATTACTCGACTATAATCACTTCATCGTTATCTACTGACATCACCACAACTGAATAGTGAAATCAAGAGATAAGAATGAATCAGTTTCACAAACTGAAAGGTAAAAAAGAAATAGGAGAAAAATGAGAAAAAACAACAAACCAAACCACACGAGATAAAGAACGCATGGCTTGGTAAGAAGAACAATATAGTATAGAAGATTAATACAACCTATCTGCATTAAGATCGAATAGAGTATTAACAAATGTATTAAGCTCTAGTTTACTCTCTACTAATTCATCATCACGTGAATAGGTGATGTCTGCTATAGCTTTAGGTCTAGGTTTATTCTCTAGATCCCAAGCTGCTTTCTTTTCCACCATTAATTCTTTTATTGTTTTGAACATTGTTTTTATTTTATTATTTAAACTGCTAATACTTCTTATGCGTAGGTTGAGGCTTATTGCCAAGGTTACACATGTTACACACTGATTACCAATGTTACACACTGACTACCAATGTTACACACTGACTACCAATGTTACACACTGATTACTAACTCCAGCTCACCCTTAATAGCCAACGCTTGTTGCGTTGAATGTGTAGGTGAAAGCCGTAGTTTGCACTCGATGGTGTTAATGTGAGGAAATTCGTTAGATATTCTATTCGTGGAATATTCGACCCTAACTTATTTCACCCACACACTACTCAATACAATATTGAATATCACATTGAACATAACCATTACCATCACATAGACATACTCTCTTTCTCCACGAGAGAGAGAAATCTATAGAGAAGATAAAAGAAAACTCTACAGTGACAGAAAGGTAAGAAAGCACGTGGGAGAGGGAGGAAGAGGCATAGAGCTTGGGGGGGTGTTTCGGTAAAGGTACTTTTTGATTTTAGTTGTAGAGGTAAGGTACCCAGCCAGAGATTTTACAAATTTTCAAACTTTCCCTCAAAATCCGCTCTGCGAGGGCAAATCTCACAAAAAATTTTTCCCCAAAAAATACCAACTTCTCCTAGGACGTAGAAGCTTCTTTTTCCCTGCAATAATGCGGTGTTCTCAATTTCACTCAAAACGTTAAAATCCAACCCAAAAACGTTGATTCTGAGCTCTCGTCTAAATGTCAGTATTTAAATTTGATTTTCTTAGCTAAAGCAGACGAGAATTTAGACGAGGGCAATCTCCCGCCCCATTCAGTAACGTAACCTTCCAAAAAAATTTTCAACTTTTTGAGGACTTTGGTAAACTGTAGTCACAAGTAAAACGGGCCTGTTGGCCCTGATGCTAATTACTAATTATAAGTTATGAAGTTCAGCGTTAAGGCTCTATTGGCAAAATTGGAGAAAAATTATAAG
>Ga0222667_1000542_pt1 | contig 16445 bp, 29 predicted proteins | sample AntAcemetagen657_FD_179854 | JGI IMG/M metagenome (GOLD analysis project Ga0222667, IMG submission 179854) | Saline water microbial communities from Ace Lake, Antarctica - #657 | ecosystem: Environmental > Aquatic > Non-marine Saline and Alkaline > Saline | place: Antarctica: Ace Lake... | reverse complement strand
CAGTATACCATCCTGCATCTATAATATATGATCCATTAAAAAAGGATAAATTAATAGAAGATTTCAGAAATATAAAATCAGCTACTAAACCATTTGAATATTACAAAGCACCATATACATTAATAAGAACTCAAGAAGAGTACAACAACATAAAGCATTTATTAGAAGAGTCACCAGTCATATATCTTGATGCGGAGACAACAGGGCTTGATCCTTGGGTAGATAAACTCACATTGATACAGATGGGTACATCTGATGGTAAAATATTCTTAATACACAAATCATTAATAAATAATATAGATTTAAAATTCCTGGAAACTAAATCTATAATTGGTGCTGGTTTTGAATTCGATGCAAAAATGTCATCAACAAATATAAATATTACACTTGACAATTATTATCATGATGTTATATTAGCTGAGTACCTATTAACCGGAGTTGGTAAGAATGATTTAACTGAGTTAACTTATAAATATGTCCCAGAGTGTGCTGGATATGACGATGAAGTAAAAGAGGCAGGTGGTGCACAAAATGCACATAGTGAAATGTTGTATCAATACTCGGCAAATGACGTTTATGTAATGTATAAAATTGTCAAGCAGCAGAAAATTGAACTTGAGAAAGAGGGAATGACTTGGTTGTTTGATAAAGTTAAAATGCCGGTGAATAAAATATTAACCAACATGTCTATACTTGGTGTTAAATATGATATAGATATGGTTAAGAAAATGGATAAGAAATATAAAAAAATAGGGGAGGGACTATTAGAAAAAGCAAAGAAGTTAAAGGGTATAGATGAGTGTCAAGATCATTTTAAAAAATTATTTAATCCAAGAAGCTCATATCATATTAAATGGTTGCTGTTAGAGTATTATAAGCTACCTGTTTTAAAGAGAACTAAGAAAACTAAGAATCCATCTGTTGGTAAAGAAGAGATGAAGACTTATGCTAAAAAACACAAGAACAAATACTGTCAGATAATGGAGGACTATAGATCTAATGAAACGTTAAGATCCTCATTTCTTAGCGGAGTATTACCAAAACTTAAAGATGGAATTGCTCATACTAAATATGGGTTACGGTCAACAGCGACAGGTAGACCTAACAGTACAGGTATAAATTTATTAAATATACCACGTAATAAAGATATCAAACAGTGTTTAGTTGCTAGAGATGGATACAGTTTTGTTTATGGGGATATGGCTCAGATGGAATTTCGCGCCGCTAGTGTTTTGTATAATGAGCCAAGACTCATAAGTATCTGCAATGATGAAAATAGAGATCTACATTGTAACATAACAGCAAAAGCATTCAAAAGAGACTATGATGAAATATATAATGGTTATAAAAATAAAGATGAGGAGATAACAGAACTCAGAGTAAGAGGAAAGACAACAGGGTTTGGTGTATTATATCAAATAGGTGCTCCTGGTCTTGCCTATGATTTAAAAGTTAAAGAACATGAAGCACAACAGTTTATTGATGATTTTTATGCAGAGTTTCCTGATCTTTGGTATAACATTGAAGAAATTAAAAAAGAAGTTATTAAAAATGGGTATCTAACTAATTATTTTGGGTTTAAAAGGCGATGGTTTAATCATAGTTCTGAGGATCACAATACTCAGCGTCAGGCTGTCAACTTCGTTGTGCAAAGTTTATCGTTTAATTTATTAGAGATTGCTATGATTCAAATCAATAATAAATTAATAAAAAAGAATTTAAAATCTAAAATAATATTACAGGTATATGATTCTATAACATGTGAAACAATAGATGAAGAAATTGATAAAGTTGCTGAAATTATGAAACAAGTTATGACAGGTGTAAATAAACCATTTAAAAATTTAAATCGCGTTAAGTTGTTAGTTGATATAGAGGTGGGAAAAAATCTAAAGGAGATGAATAAATATGAGGGGAAATAATGAAGAGACAAATTTATTGCTACAAGTGTCAGTGTTACCTTGGTGAAATTAGAGATGCAACATTAAAGAAAGGTATATTGTTTCTGTGTCTAATATGTTATAACAAAAGCAAGATGAAAGATTATGACTTACCACTAAGATTTGAAAGTTTATTTGGTGGATTAGGGAGGACAAAGTGAATTTTGAAATGTTTCAAGATAAGGTATTTTATAATATGTATGCAGTAAGACCTGTAGGAGATAAAAATTATAATTCACCATTATTATTTCATTTTAATTTTAAAAAAGATGCTGAAAAATTTTTAGAATTGATTGAGGGGTCATTTCATGTAAGTAATTTATCTCAGAAACAGTTTGAAAATTGATAAAATTTTTGATGCTGGATTTTGTTTTCAGCTCACACGAAAAATTAATGAGAGAGGGGGTATTAAATGAGTGAATTTTATATAAAGGTTGTAGAGGTTGGAGATATTAAAGAACACCCAAATGCTGACAGGATGGAGCTTTGTATGATTGGTGGGTGGCAATGCTGTGTTCAGATTAATCATTTCAGTGTCGGTGATAAGGCAGTTTATATACCAATTGATTCAGTACTTCCTGAAAATATAGAAGCTAAAATATTTGGTGAAGATGCTAAAGTAAAATTGCATAACCACAGAGTACGAAGTATTAAATTGAGAGGTGCATTGTCACAAGGGTTAGTTGTTTCATTAACTGATCTCGGCCTCTCTGAATCTTATCGTGTTGGTAAAGACTTAAAAAAGATTCTTGGTATAACTAAATATGAACCACCAGTAAAGGGTATGTCAAGCAGTATGAATGTAAAGAAGGCAAGCAGGTATAAAAATCCTCACTTCAAAAAGTATACAGACATCAATCACTTAAAGAATTATCCTCAAGCATTTGATGGTAAGTATGTGAATATACTCGAAAAAATACACGGAACAAATTTCAGGGCATCAAAGGTTCAGTACAATCCATATAGTTTTTGGAAGAGATTGTTACAATTCTTTAAATTAAATCCTGGCTTTGAGTTTTGTATGGGTTCTCACAATGTTGATTTAACAATGAGAGGAAATAAGTCGAAGGTATTTTATAAGAAGAATGTATATGCAGAAATTTCTGAGAGATATGATTTTAAAAATATGTTAAAAGATGGTGAGGGTGTGTATGGTGAGATTTATGGACCGAGTATTCAGAAAGGATATCATTATGGCTTAAAGAATGATGAAATAGATTTAGCCGTTTTTGATGTAATAAGGAATGAAAAATATTTAAATACAAGAGAAGCTGTAAACTTTTGTAAGGCAAGAGGATTGATATTCGTACCTATATTATATACAGGTGAATATCATTATGATATAGTTCAGAATCTGGCAGTTGGTAATTCAGTATTCTGTCCAAGTCAGAAAGTAATTGAAGGGGTAGTTGTTAAAACTGTCAAGGAAGAGGTTGGGTATTATGGCAGGTCTATTCTCAAATTTTTGGGGGATGCATATTTATTGAATAAAAATAACACAGACTTTCATTAAAAGGATTGTTAGAATGAAGATACTCATTTCAGTTGTAGTAATAGTACTATCTGTTACTTGTGGAATACTTAAATATCAATTGGACAGAGTAATAACATGGAGAGATTATTATAAAGAACAGGCACAGATACATGAAGTTGCATTTGATAGATTGGTTGCTAAGGATCGTGGTGATAACTCGAATTACCCATATGTATTAAAAAAGAAAGGGGATTAAAATGCTAATAGCTAAAATTTATGTAAATGAAACTCAGATTGACGAAATACACATTCAAAATATGGTAGATAGAAATAAAAAAGGTGAGACTCTTTACAAAGTACGTGAGCCTCAAGGATTTGAGAATTTAAAACTCTGGCATAAGAGAGATCTTGGTTATCAACCACTTCTGAAAAAAGTATTGAAGATTATATAAAGGGGAGGTATTAATGAAAATAATGGTGACTCAATGGTCTGTAAAACTATGAAACTGCCGAGAGGGTTCAGTTTACATAGTCCAGTGGTTGCAGATTTCCAGCAAGATACAATAAATTATGGTATTCTTAATAACAATGCTGCGTTATTGTTACACATGGGGTTGGGTAAAACATATTGTGCACTGCAGATAGCACGTTTCAGAATTCAGTTCTGCAATGCAAAGAAGATTCTGGTATTAGCACCAGCATCATTGTTATATAATTGGCAAGAGGAGGTAAATAAATTCACTGAATATAATTCTATCATATTATATGGTGATAAGAATTATAGAAAATCAAGTATAAAAGAATTCATTGAGGGAGATTATTATTTTGGAATAATTAATTATGAAGCACTTACTAAAAAATATTTTTCAAGAAATTTATTATACAGTTATGACATAGTAATTGCAGATGAGAGTGCTAAGTATCTTAAAACATTTAATACCAAGAGGACTGGGGTAGCAACAGACATAGCTGATATATCTAAGTACAAATTGATACTGACAGGCACACCAATATCAAATAAGCCTATTGATATATGGTCACAGTATAGATTCTTAGATGGTGGTAGGACATTTGGTAATAATTTTTATAAGTGGAGACATCATTACTTTTATCAATCAGGTGGTAGATTTAAATATTATACATTCAAAAAGAAATTATCTACTGAATTAAGCCATAAAATTTATGGTACTAGTATAAGGTTTGGTAAAGAACACAGAAAAGGTAAGTTACCAAAAGAATTATTCAGTCCTATTATATTAAAACCCGGTAATAAGTTTTATAATGCTTATGATGATGTCAGAGATAAAATATTAACTGAGATAAAATTAGAAGGTGGTATTGCTAATATAAAAATAGATAATGTATTAACTAAACTAATAAGGTTACAACAAATAACATCAGGGTTTATAAAGATAGACGGTGTTGAGCATAGGTTAGAGTACACACCAAAACTTGATGCTCTGGAAGAATATATAGATACAGCATTAAGTGTAGGAGATTCTGTAATAATATGGTGTTGGTTTAAATATTCTATACAAATAATAAGTGATCTTCTAAAAGAAAAGAGTATTAAATATTTAACAATGTCTGGGAGTGATAGTAGTATAGAAAAAACCAAGAAGTGGAAGAGATTTCAGAAGAGTAAAACAATTAATGCTTTTGTAGGTCAGATTGTAAGTGGTGGTATTGGTATTAATTTGAATAAGCTTAACATAAAAACTACCGAGTCTCAGCACATGGTATTCTATGAAAATACACAAACTCTTGCTGATAGAGAACAGGCACTCGGTAGAGTAGATAGGGTAGGTGTAATTACAGATACAATATATTATAAAGATATATTGATAAAAGATACAATTGATGAGAAAATTATGAGAAGTATTACTGCTAACAAAGATCTTGCAGACTTAATAATTAAAAATAAGGAGATTATATGAGTATTGAAAAAGAGAAAATTACAAAAGCAAGAATAATAATAAGAGAAGCATTTGACTGTGTTGATGAAATGATTGGTTTGGGAGATACTGATAGCAGGGTGGAACTTGATTTTTCAATCAGGCTCGGTGGTATTGGGGTTAATGTCAATGTTTTTGAGTATGATATATAAGGAGGTAGTATGAATATAAAAAATCCAATACAGCCATTAAAAAAAGATGATAATGGAACATTAAGATTTAAGAAAAATAAAATCGTTGAGTTTCTTTTAAATAGTGGTCCATTCGATATGAATGTTATTGCTAGGAAGAATTTTACAAAGGATGACAGACAACAATTTGCCCAATTAATAGGATATAGTCTTGGGGGATATTCAGAACTGACAAATTATGTTGATAATGAAGCTTACTATGCAGCAGAAAAAATGTTTAAAAAGAAAATGTCTGAAAAAGATGCAAGACTAAATTTTCTAGAGGAACTTGTTAAAAATTTGAAAGAAGAGCTGAGAGAACCAATAGCAGAACTTTTTGAAATTCATCCAGACGATTTAAACTGAAACAATATATATAAGGAGGTTGTATGATAAACTGGAAGCATATATTAGACATAAGAAATGCTTGGGCAAAAGCAGATAACGATGAGATATCAACTCAAGAACTTTCAAAAGTTGTAGCTAATAAACTAGATAAACTATATTATTCAGAAGACGATACGATGTTTGTTAAAGAAAACTTAGTAGATGATTTTATGAATTTAGCTTTAGATCCTGATACAACTAAAGAAAATTTTGATTATATTTGGCGTGAACTTTATGATTGGGCAGATTTTAATCATACATGTTGGATAAAAGTTTATTAATAAAAGGAGAAAAAAATGAACAGACCAAAGACAGATTCAATTACACACCTTGTAAAGATTGTTGCCAGAGAAGTATATCTTGAAGAAAAGAAACTGGAAGCAAAAGAAACAAAAGTATATTCCTTTGATACAGCAAGAGTTGAAAAGGAGGTTGTGAATACACTCCTTGGCAATATAACTTCTACACTTTATAAGTCTGGTAAAGTATGGCCTAAAGAAGAAGATTGGCTTTTAATTCAGGAAGTAAAAACAGCTATAAAACAAATAGCACAGAATCATGAGAGATCAAAAGGTGCAATAGCTGCCAGGATATTAAACAAGTATATAATAGAAGGGGAGCAATAGAATGAAACAAGAAAAACATCCGTCAGGTAAAACAATAATTTTTCAAGAATACCCTCACAGTTATTTTATAAAGGATAAACCAGATGCAACATTCAGATCTGTAACACAAATTGGTAAAAAGTATAAGAATAAATTTGATGCTGATACTATATCAAAAAACTATGCTAAGAAACATAATAAAAACAGAAAGCATGTGTTGGCTGAATGGGCAGATAAAGGAAAGGTAGCTACTGCTTTAGGTAATAGCTGTCATGCATACGCTGAGAGTCTTGTAACTGGAATACCAATAGAATTAAATGGTGAGTATAAGGGTTATTATAAACAAATTAAACAGAGATTCAAAACAAATTTTATGAATTGTGATGAACTCAAGGCTGAATATATAGTTGGGTTACTCGATGCAAATATTGCAGGTACTCTTGATTTGCTAAAGAAAGATGGTAATAAAATAACTATTGTTGATTGGAAAACTAATAAGGAAATAAAGTCAACAAATATATTTAAGAAAATGTTGCCACCATTTCAATTATTAGATGATTGTAATCTCAATACGTATAGGTTACAGCTTAATATCTACAGGTATATCTTGAAAAAGGAGAACTACTTTCCCTACTGTAATTATGAAATGTGGATTTATCATGTCAAAGATTGGGGAATTATTAATATACCTGTTTTAGAAATTGAGGATGCTTTGATAGAGCAGATTCTCTTTAAAGGTGTCAAGTCTGAGAAAATGGAAAGAGCAGAAGCTTCTGTACTGAAAAGATATCCAGAATTATTTAAGGAGGGAAAATGATTGATACATCATCAGTTTATAACATAGAATTAGAGTTAGCTAAATTACCAGATGAGCAGGATAGAGTTGGGAAATTGAGGGCTGAAGCTATTAAAAAAGTTGCTGATTTACAAATGAGTTTAGATATATTTATTGCTGAAGAGGTTGCTGAAATATGTTTGAAAGAAGAAATAAATACAGCATCAGGTAGGACTGAGGTACGTAAGACTCGTGTACTGTTAAACCCGTTTTATAAAAAGACAAGAAGGAAACTTATAAATGCTACTGAGGCTGAGAACATTTTAACTAGTAATTATTTTAATTTAAATAATAGGTGTTCAGTATTGCGTGAGTTGTATCAAAATGCCAGACGACAGATGGGGGATTATGGTGTAGTTGAGTATGATAGCAAAGAGAGGGTAGATACTAAATTGAATAGAGCAGGTGATGTTGTTGATTACTGATGCTTGGAAGAGCACTGAAGCGGATTCAGTGAGTGGTGAGGTGTTCATAAACTAAATTTAAATTACTTCATGAATTTGTATTTTGTTCTTGACAAATTTTAATTAGTGTGGTATAGTGTATATATTAATGGTTGAGAAAGGAGATTAAAATGACAAACGGTGAATTGATGAAAATGCTTATTAAACATGCAAAAGATTATGCCCCCGGCTGTGCTGAATCAGTTGTGAGAAATAAACACATGAATGTTTTTCAAGCAGACGATATAGAACGTGAGGTATCTGATGCAATTATTGTTGACTTTCTAAATTTCATAGGTGGGAGACATGGTATGGATTTAGGTTTGGGTACAGAAGGCTTGGCTGAGAGAGGATGATTTTGTATGAAACAACAGGGATATAGTTATATTACTCACGAAGACCCTACTTGTTCTGTGTGCTGTTGTTGTGGTAAAGAGGTTTGGACTTCAGATTATAAAATTTCAATATGTGAATGTGGGAGAGGTTATAGAACAGAGTTTCGTGTTCATAGCTATTCTCTTACCTATTTAAAATATTTAACTGTGCAGTCCACATTGATTGCAAAAGTGGTGGCACTTTGGAATAAGTTATAGTATTATATAGCCGTGTAGCTCAGTTGGTAGAGCGTCATCTCGATAAGGTGAGGGTCAGTGGTTCAAGTCCACTCACGGCTACCACAATTTGGAGGTAATAGATGACGGAATGGTTTGAAGTACAAAATATGGTGGGAGATATAAAAGAGGTCATGGTAGCTGTGAACTATGAATTCAATACTCAGGATAATAAAGAGGAAGTTGACGAGTGTTTAGTTCTGACAAGATATCATTTAGAAAAAGCTATTGATGTCTTAAACGAAGCCGAGGCATTACTGCCACACTATGATTATTTATAAGGGGGATATAATGTTTTCACCAGATATGAAGAATATGATAGCTAAGAAAGTACAAAAAATTTTACAAGAAACACATCATAGTGAACTTCCAGAAGGAGAAATCAATTTTTTGTTGCACGTTGATGGTGCTGAAACATGGTCATGGGCAAACATTAGAAATAGTGGGGGACAGGTACGTCCAGATGTCCCAGCTAAATTAATTGGGAATGAAACTATATAACAGTATGGCGGCTGAAGGCAAAATGGTGCGCCGCTTGGATGTGGCCCAAGTGCAAGAGAGTTCAAATCTCTCCAGTCGCCCCAACTGATTAACTAAATTTGAAAGGAGGTGTGTCGATGATTAGATATGCAGACAAAAAATTAACAACTAATAACTAATAACTAATAACTAATAACGGAGGTAGTACCTATGGTAGAAAAGAAAGTAGATCCGTACATGATTGACGTAGTTGCACTGAATCAAATGAAAAACGATATGTCACTGGCAAGTTCTGGGTTGATATGTCCTAAACGAAATAAATCAATTAGTAAACCCTGTAAAGTTTGTGATTATATACAGTCACAAGTCTGGGCGAAGCAGTATCCAGAAAAACATCCTGCAAGAAATTGGGCGGCTCAAAAGGGAGCGAAAGCAACATTCTTTTTAAACGTTGTGTTTCCTGAAAAGCCTACTGAAGTTAAGGTTCTTGAAATGGGATCTAAGGCTGGAAGTCAGATATTTGATGGAGTTAACAACTTGGGGTGGACAGATATAACACATCCTAAAAAGAACATGGGTCGTGAGATGATGGTTACTAAGGGTAAGAAGGATGGCTATCCATTTTATACTATATCTCCTGACCTAAACAAGGCTGATTGGGAGGTAAAAAAGCCCACACTTGCAAGTGCTTTTAATCTAACTAATATTATTAGCATGATTCAAGATGAGGAATTGACTGAAGAAAATCATTTGAAAGTTTCAACAATGAAAGACGGTGAGACTTTGAGATTCAGAATTCTTCCTCATTGGGATGATGGTGCTGGTAATACAAACTTTATGACTGTTGCTTGGAGGCATTGGGGAGTATCTCAGGCTCAGATTGATGGTGATGAAGGGCTGAATTGGCAGAAGGTAGAGTTATCTCCAGATGATAATGTCAAAGCTCCATTTGATGCTACTACTAAACCTGAAGAGGTTAAGGATAGTGTACCGGATAAGGCAGAGACTAAACCTAAAGATAAAAGGCCTAGGTGTTTTGGTAATGCAACATATTATGATCCTGAAGATAAGGATTGTACACCTGTTAACTGTGCATTTGTAGATGAATGTTTAGCTAAGATAGGTGGTTAATGTAGTTTTTACAGTGGAAGTGTGGCGGAATAGGTAGACGCTATCTGTGAAGCTGGTTTGGTGGTCGAATACCAGCGGAGAGAGGGGATCTGATAAAAGACCTCGAATGCTAGTCAGACAATTAAAACCCCATGCAGGTTCGAATCCTGCCACTTCCATTTAATTACAAAGGAGAGAAAATGAGGAAAAGATATATTGTGCTATTAAGTGTAGTAGGGGTATTAATCCCCTTCGTTATAGGTTTATATTCTTTGGGGATGTTTAAGTTCTTTGCCTCAAAAACAGAAAATATTAAGAGAGATATTTTTGAGAATACTAAATCATACTTACATGGTGTTCAACAAGATTTAGGAAAATACTATCTTGAGTATCAAAAAGAAGATGATATGGGTAAGGGAGCAATTAAAACAACGATACAAATGCGATTTGCAGAAGTTGATGCTAATAAACTTCAATCAGCAAAGTTGCGTTCATTTTTAACTACAATGAGGGGGTATTAACATGAAAAAGGTTCTTGTGGGTTTATTGATTACAATAACAGTTTTTTTATTTATGGGTTGTTTTCCTGAATCAGCAGATGAAAAGCAAGCAGCAAAAACTCAAACCATGATGCTTGAGGTAGAAAGGCAAGTTGGAATGCCGAACATTGTTAATTTTCAACAAAAAAAACTTATGAAAATGATATTTGAGTTATGTGATAAAGAAAACTTAATTACTTATGCATATATCAAAAGTGACTATCAAGGTAAATTAATGTTTATTGGTAAATGTATTGGTTTTGGGATTCCTTTTTCTGCCCAGTTTACAAATCCTGAAAGAGTTACAAAAACTTATGGCACTGCATTTTCTTTACCACAACCAGATCCAAATGGCTTGTTTATGCCTACATCTTCAAGTGCAACATGGTTAATGATGATAGATCCTGAAACAAATGAACCAAGGCCAGTTTACATTGAACCGGAAATAGTTGTATCACCATTTCCACTACCATTATATTAATATTTAGTAACTATAGGGAGATAAAAAATGGGACCAGAAGAATTGAAAGCTATTGTTGAAATGATAGGGGGTCTTGGAGCAAGTACAATGTATGGCTTTATTACTTATCTTGTATTTCAAATACTCGTTACTATTATTTCATACGGTGTTGGTGTTTTTGGCATAATTGTTGGATATAAGGTTGTACAACGTATTATAAATGCTGTTCAAAATGAAAGTAATTCTATAAAATTATTAAAGAGATTTAAAAATACTTGGAAAGTGGCAGGTGATTATTCAGAACTATACAACAGTGATTTTATGGAAATTGAAGAAAAAATATCTGAACTTGAAAGTCAAGCTAGGGAGGAATAACTGTGAGTGCACCATTAAAAAACATTGAGATTTGTTTTAATAAAGGCTTAGGTAGGTTGCCGGTATCTATTATAGTTGATTTTTATGAAGATGAGTCAGTAAACATTGATGATTTATATGACACAATTAAATCAATGGGTGATATCAGAGACATAATTTTCAGAGAGAGCACTTCAGCAAATGAGAAAGTTTTATCTTGGGTAACACCAAAATTAATATCAGGAGGTTATTTTGTTTCAGTATTTTCAAACACATTGTTTCAACAATTAAATTATAATAGATTAATAACTACTATATATCATCCAAACGAAATAAGAAAAAATATTAACTTTTTACAGAAGCTAATAAAAATGGATATAATTATCTTAGATGTAGACTCAATAGACCACTTAATACTTTGTAGAAAACTATTGTTAAAGTCACAGATAGAAGCAATGGTTATGTTTAATTCAACCAAAGTACTCTGTAGTCAGGCTATTGATGCTAAAATATATGATATAGCACCAATAGGTTCAGGGGTATAAATGCATCTTAAATACAGACCTACTAAAAGATCTGAGGTATTAGGTCAAGATCTTATAATTAATTCTGTTAATTTAGACAGACCTATATTACTATTCGGCCCCACAGGAATAGGAAAAACCACAATAGCATACATTTTAGCTAGAGAGTACTGCCCTGAAGAAAATATAATGGAAGTTAACTGTATTAAAGATTCAAAAAAGGGTGACATAGAAAATGTACTTGATAAATTTATGAAGTCAAGTATATTTGGTAAAGAGCAGGTATTAATTCTTGAGGAATTTCACGGTATAGGTCAGAGTCCTAAAGCACAACAGAATTTTCTAAAACCTCTTGAGCATTTGCCGGAATATAAAAAGGTGATAGCCTGTACCACAGAAATGGGGGCTTTGAAGCCGGAATTATTACAGAGATTTAGGATTTATAAACTTAAACATTTATCAAATAAAAACCTTCAAAAACTTTTAAATGAGGTGTGTAATCAGGAGGGCATAAAACTTGAACGCTGGTTAAAGATTCTTTTGATAGAAAAAGCTGATGGTATTGCCAGAAAATTATTAACACTGTTACCAATCATTAAAGATGTAATTAATGAAAGTGATGCAAATTTTTTATTAGATATGAATTCAATGGATATTGATACTGATGTCTTTGAGTTATTTAAATTTATTTTATCTGGGCAGCTTGAGTGGAATCAAGTAGTAAGTTTACTTAATACTCTATTAAAGGTAAAATCTGCTGAAACAATCAGGATAAGTTTGATAAATATCATGACAGGGAGGTTGAAATCTAACTATTTAAAAGATTATAAGGAGGGGGTGCAGGTAACAAAGAGTATTGGGATACTTGGTAATTATTTTATCCCACAAGAATCATTTTTATTCATGGCGTTGTTTGATATATTTCTAATGTTTAAAAATTAACACGACACTTCTTATTGACGTGCAATGCTAAAGCGTGACATAATTACTATCGGCAACACATTGCTGTTTAAGATACCTTTTATTGCTTAATCAGTAATATATTACCATTTATAAACAAAATAGGAGATTAATAAAATGGAAAAAGAAAAAACTGAAGTGGCTAAAAAAGAACGACCAACAAATTTTAATATGACTATGGACTTAACTGAAAAAACAAGTAGCATACAGGTTAGTGAGAATGCAAAAGGCCAGAAAAGTTATAGTGTAAAGATTTATTTTGATGTAACAAAGGAAGATGGAACTATGAGTGTAAATGAATTAATGGAAACTACATATGATGATTTACATAAAAGATTTCAGAATAGGTAAGAGGTGGTACATATGAAAAAAGTTTATTGTGGTAGATGCAGATGGTGTGAGACTGAAATTATTTTTAGTTACACAATAAGTCATTGTACATATCTAGATAACTTAAAAGTTACTGAAAAAGATACTTGGTATAAACTTGAAAAAACAACAGAATATTTAGGAGAGCCAGAAGATATAAACAAAAACAATGATTGTAAATGGTTTGGCAAAAAGAGGGCCGACTGGGGGACAGGACCAAAATGACTGAATTTGATATAAAGAAGTTAGTAACTAAACTGAAAAAAGAGTATGGATCTCTGAAAATTGCTGCTGATGAAGTAGAAACTAAGGAGTTTATATCTGTAGGTAATAAGGCATTAGACTTAGCACTCGATGGAGGTATTAATTTGGGTAGTGCAGTTGAGATCTCAGGATTTTCCCAATCGGGAAAGACTACACTAATGCAAATAATGTTAGCTAATATGCAGAAGAAGTATAATGCAATTGGTATATGGCTTGATAGAGAAAATGCGTTTTTTATAGACAGGGCAAAGTTTCTAGGTGTTGACACAAACAGAACTATGTTATTTAAACCTGTTGATATATTAACAGTGCCAGATACAACAATAGCCCTAGAAACTACACTGAAGAAAATTCCTGATACTGAGTACGTGTTTATAGGAATTGATTCTATTGCAGCCTTTGACGATACTTCCAAATCTGATAAAGCTGTGATGGGAAAAACAGCAGGGCAACTCCACAGGCTTTATAGAAGAATACTACCTTATATAAACAATAGAACACTCTTTGTTTTCGCTAACCAGAGAACTTATAAACCAGGGGTAATGTTTGGTGATAATACTACAGTCACTGGTGGAGAAGCTGGAAAGTATTACACACATTATAGAATTCAACTTGATAATGGTAAAGATATAAGAGATGAAAATAAAGGGGGTGAGGTTGTAGGAAATTGGCTGAAGGCTAAAGTTATTAAAACTAGATTAGGTCCGTCTATGCGTAAAGTAGTTTTTCAGCATTTGTTTAAAGGTAGCATTCCTTATCTGTCAGGATATTTAAGACTTCTTGTAGATAGAAATATACTGGAGCCTAAAAACAAAGCTGAGTTTAAGGCTTTTAAACAAGGAACAATATTATATAATGGTAATAAATTATTAGAATCAAATGTGAATAAAATTATTGAAGACTTTCCTGAATTAAATCTGGATATATACCCAGAGTACAAACCTGATGAGGAAGAAAAGGAAGAGACAAATGAATGAGTTTATAGTATTCAGTGATCCACACTATCATGTTAATCAGAATAAGAGCTTTATAAATAGCAATGGTATATCATCTTGGCTACAAACGCAGATAAATATAACTGATGATATATTTGAATATGCTGAGACTAATAATGTAAGGACAGTTATATGTAATGGTGATCTGTTTGAAGAGAAGAACAAAATCAATTCAGGTATATATAATATAGTATGGGAATTATTTAGAAAATATTCTGATTCATTTAACATTATATTTAATACAGGTAATCATGATATATTTAAACAGAATCACGATTCATCCTTACTTCCGTTTTCTGACATTGTAACTATTATAACTAAGCCTACAGTTATAGATAATGTGAAAATAATTCCTTATGGTATGACTGAAAATGAATTAGAGTCAGATGCTGATATGTTATTTTTACATGAAGAGATAGAAGGTTTGGTAAATTTTGATTCCAATAAGTTAATCAGGCTTGAAGACATAGCTAAGTATAAGATTGTGTTTAATGGTCACATACATACACCAATGTCCATCCATAATATAATTAATATAGGAAGTATATGCCCTCAGAATTGGGGTGAGGCTGCTGACAAGAAAAGATTCATACATTATAAAGATGGTAAGGCGAATTCTGTATTAATAAATCATCCGAAGTGGAATATGTTAGATAATATACCTGATGAGATAAGTGAGGCTGAGTTTTATAGAATAAATATATCGTCAGATGAATTGATAAATCCTATATTTAAATTGTATAATGTGTTTCCTAACATAACCAAGATGAGAGATAGAAAATCGAGACTAAAACAAACTGGGAATACAAAAGATGAGATGCTACAATACATTGGTCTAGTGGATCTAAATGATTTAGATCCTGATAAATTATTTAGAGTTGGTATGGAGTTGTTAAAATAAGGAGATGAACAATGAATAAAGAGATTGATAAAGAAAGTAATGATATGACTAAAAGTTTTAAAAGGGCTATTGATAATGGATGTGTTATATGGCCTACATCTTGTACTTGTGGTGGTAATTATGCATGGCTTACCCCAACAGGATACGGAACATATATAATGTATGGATGTATTTGTCATAATGCGCCTCCTGATATTAAAGGGAAGTGGGATAGACGAACAAGGAGTTATGCTATATTATGAAGAAGAGTGAGTTTATAAAACTATATAATCGACCAGAGTACCTTTGTTTTGAGGAGGACTTAGATGAATTATTAAGAACTGAAGTTGTTTCTCATAAGATAAAGGAAATAAATGAGTTAGAAAAACTATTAATAAGGGGAGAAGAAAATTATGATTAAGAAATTATGTTTAGTATTGACAGTTGTGTTGATGTTTGCTGCACCTTCTATAAGTGCTGAAATTAAGTTAGCTTGGGATGCAAATACAGAGACTGACCTCGCTGGTTATCATGTATTTCAATCAACAGAAGCTGGAGTATATGACAAAACAAATCCTATTGGGACAATTCCCTGTGGACCAAATGATAATCCCTGCTGTACATATACAACAGAAGATTTATTGGATGGAACTTACTTTTGGGTTGTTACAGCATTTGATAATGATAATAATGAGAGTGGGTACTCTAATGAAGTAACTAAAAGAATTGACACAACACCACCTGCACAACCACAGAATTTGTTAACAGAGGCTATCAATTTAGCAATAAGAAGTCTTGAGAAATATAAAGAGTATCTTGGATCACTTACCATCGAATAGGAGAAATTACATTGATAGTTTTAAAATCTTTAAAGGCTAAAAACTTTAAGTCTTGGAAAAATCTTGAAATAGATAACATAGATGAGATGGGTCTTACTTTAATAAATGCAAAAAATGGTTTTGGGAAATCATCAATTCGTAATGCTATTGAGTACTTACTTCTTGATACATTCAGTGAACCTATGAATGTGGAAGATATTCCATATAATAAAGATACTGAGTGTATTATTGAGGGGGTATTTAAGAAGGAT